>AACY020561241.1_pt1 | contig 115383 bp, 97 predicted proteins | sample 267378 | NCBI WGS metagenome assembly AACY02 (sample SAMN02954345, study PRJNA13694) | marine metagenome | biome: aquatic; feature: ocean; material: water; isolation source: isolated as part of a large dataset composed predominantly from surface... | reverse complement strand
TCATCAACCATGACCAAGGCGCCGTATTTATCGGCTAAATCGCACACGCCTTGCAGGTTGGCGATGACGCCGTCCATTGAGAATACGCCGTCGGTGGCGATCAAAATATTGCGCGCGCCAGCTGCTTTTGCGGCGATCAATTGCGTTTCTAAATCCGCCATATCGTTGTTAGCATAACGGAAACGTTTGGCCTTACATAAACGCACGCCATCGATAATAGAGGCATGGTTTAAGGCGTCGGAAATAATCGCATCTTCGGCATCTAACAGGGTTTCGAACAGGCCCGCGTTGGCGTCGAAGCAAGAAGAGTACAGAATCGTGTCTTCCATGCCGAGGAACTCACTCAAGCTGGCTTCGAGTTGCTTGTGGATGTCTTGGGTTCCACAAATAAAACGGACCGACGCCATACCAAAGCCATGACTGTCTAAGCCTTGCTGTGCGGCTTTGATGAGTTCAGGATGATTGGCTAGGCCTAGATAGTTGTTGGCACAAAAGTTAACAACTTCTTGGTTATTTACTTGAATGGCTGTCTGTTGCGGTGAGGCAATAACACGCTCGCTTTTATATAAACCTTCGGCTTTGATATCCGCAAGCTGTTGATTAATCTGTGCGTAGAATGAGGTAGAGGCCACCTGATATCTCCTTAGTTAACTTTATTCTGATTCTGGGAGTTGCGGCATTCTAACGCTAAACCCTATCGGCCTACAGCCTTTTTTTCATGCAGGTTAGCTAGATAAATTAGTTTAGGGCTAAAGGGGTTGTTACATTATAAAAACTAATGTGCAACATGGTCGGCATGTATGTCGCATCACCGCCAACGGCATGAATTGAGCCCGCATTTAGCACGTTCAACCTGTTGAGTTTAGCGCTAAATGCGACGGCGTCGGACGATTAAAGCGAATCTTGGGTCGCTAACTCGTGGTAGTGCTGCTCTAAACGACAGAAGGTCGCTTGGGAGGTTGGCGTGGCGTAGGCCTTAAAAATCATCAATACCCGCAATACTCCTTCGTACAAAATGCCTTTAGTGATGGTGGACGTGCTCGACTGGGTAAGCTGATAACCAATCCAAAAACTCACAATCATCTTGATGGTGTCGGCAAGTGGGGTGATTTTATCGTTATCAATATTTAAAAAACCATCCTGCTTGAGTTTACCTAGCACGTGACTTGAACGGGTTAATACTTGCTGCTGGGCGTGCAAATATCGGCTTTTTAATTCTTCATCGCGGGCGAGGATATCGGCCAAATTGGCGTACATAAAACGGAATTGCCACAGGGTGTAAAACATCGCATCAAAATAGCCGATCAGCTGTTCTACGTTGACTTGCTCGCCCTCATAGGGCTGAAACCCCGATTCAAGGTGCGCCTCGTAGAGACTGAAGATCGACTGAATAATATCTTCCTTATTACGGAAGTGGTAATAAAGATTCCCGGGACTCATATTTAGGTGAGCGGCAATATGATTGGTGGTGATATTTCGTTCGCCATGCTCATTGAACAGCTCAAGGCTGGCGTAAATAATTTTGTCGCGGGTTTTCATATGTTTTCCAAGTGGCTAGTGAACGCTGCAAATTGACTAAAGAAGGCTAACCAACGACCGCTACACTGCTGGTAAATTATCCCTAATTTAAAACCCTATTGATTAAGCCCCAACGCACAAAAATTCAATAGGATTGGTATACGCAAACAACTTCGAGAGGCTTGAACTCGTATCTTGAGGTCGCTTGGGTATATTATGCTAACATTGCCGTTATCCAACAGGCAAAATCTCATCAGCACGATTTTATGAATCGATTTTTTTACAGTGTGTTGCTTTATCTTTTATCCCCTCTACTCATTGCCTATTTGGCTTTTAGAGCCATTAAAAGTCCAGACTATCGTGGCCGTTGGGACGAACGCTTCGGATTAGCCCAACTTAAACCGACGGATTTACTGATCCATTCGGTGTCGATGGGAGAAACGCTCGCGGCTATTCCCTTGATCCGTTTGATTATGCAAACGCACCCTGAGCTAAGCATTACGGTTACTACCACTAGCCCCACTGGCTCTGCCGAGGTACGCAAAGCCTTTGGTGATCAAGTGCAGCACTGCTATTTGCCCTTCGATTTGCCTTGGTGTATGAGCCGTTTTCTGCGCCAGTTATCCCCTAAATGGTGCATCATAATGGAAACTGAGTTATGGCCGAATCTGTTGGCACTGGCGGCTAAGCGCGGCGTGCGCTTGATGCTCGCTAATGCCAGACTATCGGCTAAATCGGCGGCGCAGTATGCCAAGCGTTCGCAATTAAGCCGCCCCATGTTGCAACGCTTAGATGTGATTGCTGTGCAGACCCAAGCCGAAGCGCAGCGATTTATCGACCTTGGAGTGCCTGCTGACAGAGTGACTGTTTGCGGCAGTTTGAAGTTTGATTTGAGTATTACGCCCGAGCGCTTAACCCTAGCACGAGCGCTACGACAAACTTGGGGGCGTGAGACGGCGCCCGTGTGGGTAGCAGGCAGTGTCCACCCCGGTGAGTTTGATGCCATGCTGAGCGCCCATAAGCAGCTGCTCGCTAAATGGCCAGAGGCGTTATTGGTGATTGCGCCACGTCATCCTGAGCAGTTTGCGGCGGTGGCCGATGTCGTTGCCAGCCAAGGTTTTGAATTTGTGCGCCGCAGTGATGCTCAAGCTATCACCGCCACGACGCAGGTGCTGGTGGGCGATACCATGGGTGAACTATTAACCTTTTATGGCGCGGCCGATCAAGCCTTTGTGGGAGGTACTTTGATTGAAAATGGGGGCCATAATCCCCTCGAACCCGCGGCCATGGGCGTGCCAGTAATGGTAGGGCCAAACCATTGGGATTTTGCCCAAATTACCCAAATGTTGGCAGATGCGGGAGGCTTGCGGATTGTGAGTTCAGGGCAAGAGTTAGGTGATAATTTGATCCAGTATTTTGAGCAGCCGATTTTACGCCAACAAGCCGCTGAAGCAGGCCTTGCCGTGGTAGAAGCCAATCGTGGTGCTTTGCAGCGTCAGTTTGCTCTCGCCGAATCGTTACTCATGCACCAAACAGCCTAGTGCCACTGAGGTATTAGGCTTTTGGGATAATTGAATGATAACCCTCGAGCAATGCAGCCCAATTAGCGGGTGTAAAGGCAAGTGTTGGCTGCTTACCTTGTTCTTTATTGAAGGAGCGTAGCAGCCTTTCAAGGTTCGCCTTTTGCCATTGGGCATTGGGCGTTTTGATTTCACCCCTATCAAAATCAATCAGATAGAAACATTCTTGTACGCTATCCGCTTGCTGTGGTTGCCACAAAATGTTCTTTGCGTTTAAGTCGGCATGGTAAACGCCGCGGCGATGAAACTGGGCAATGGTGGCGCCAAGTGCTTGCCATTGGGCTTGGCTCATCGTGCCTTTGGTTAACTTAGCGACCAAGTCTTCGGCGCCATCGACCCGCTCAATAATAATGTCGGCACGGTAAAATAAGCCATCACGCACAACATTGGCGGCAATAGGTTTAGGCACCGCAAATTGCTCACGGTAAAGCAGGTCAAGCAGCCTTAATTCACCCATGGCGCGAGTGTTTTCAAGCCCGGTATAGAAGTAGGCATCCTTACTGAATTTCTCCATCAGGCCGCCGCGCCAGTAATGTCGCAGTACCCAATGACTGTGCTCAAATGCTACAAACCAAGTGGTATAGCGGCCCTTGGATGAACCCACAACTGCAGCTTTTTCGCGCCAAAAATCGACCGAGAACCAAGCCGGCGTGATGTCCTCTGGCGTATCTTGGCAAAGTGCCATATAGCCATTGGCAGTATTTATGATTTTGATTTGTGCGTTCATGGGAGATTTGTTGACTTAAGCGTGGCACCTGCGGCCATTCTACATTAAGATCCCAAGCTTGCGCCAAATAACCTTAAGGGCTATTCGCTTGAGTTTAGATATTAACACCATGAATTCTCTCTGCCTGTTGAGGCTATCGGCTATCGGTGACGTCTGTCATGCCGTGGCGATGGTGCAGGCCATTCAGCGCCAATATCCCCAGCTCAAAATCACTTGGGTGATAGGTAAACTTGAATATCAGTTGCTGAAACACTTGCCCGGCATTGAGTTTGTGATTTTCGATAAATCCCAAGGCTGGCGTAGCTATTTTTATCTGCATAAGGCATTGAAAGGCCGTAATTTTGATGTGCTGCTGCATATGCAAGTGGCGCTGCGTGCGACCTTGGCATCCCTCGCTATTTCGGCAAAGGTTCGGGTCGGATTCGACCGTGCCCGCGCCAAAGAAGGTCAATGGCTAGTCACCAATCATAGAGTAGAACCTTTAGCTCAACCCCATGTGCTCGACGGTTTTATGGGGTTCGCCAAGGCGATTGGTGTTAGCGATATTACCCCGAGTTGGAATATTCCTGTCCCTCAAGCGGACACTGAATTTGCCCAGCGCCATATTGTCGATGATGAGAAGGTATTGGTCATTTGCGCGGCCGCCAGTAAAGCCGAGCGTAATTGGCTGCCCGAGCGTTATGCCGCCGTGGCGCAACATGCGGTGAATAAGGGGTATCGAGTTATTCTCTGCGGTGGCCCAACAGCACTTGAAAAGACATTGGCCGACGATATTGCCAATGCTTGCTCTGCCAAACTCGATAACTTGGTCGGCAAAACCAGTTTGACCCAATTGCTGGCTCTACTGAAACGCGCCAGCCTTGTGCTCGCGCCCGATACTGGCCCTGCACATATGGCGGTCACTCAAGGGACGCCAGTCATAGGTTTATATGCCCATTCCAACCCAGGGCGCACCGGGCCTTATTTATCGCAGCAATATGTGGTGAGCGCCTATCAAGAGGCCATCGCCTCACAGCAAAGCGGTGAGGTGAAATGGGGCACCCGAGCCAAGGGTGAGCACCTTATGGCGCTAATTAGTGTTGACGCTGTGATAGAGAAATTTGATCAGGTTATTCAGCAGACACACAGTTAACCACTGTTAGCTTGTCACCCTGAGTTTTAGATTATCGTTTAGGAGAAAAATCATGCGGATAGCCATAGCCATCGACAGTTTAGCGGGTGGTGGAGCCGAGAAGGTCATGATTACCTTGGCAAAGCAGTTTATTAGCCTAGGGCATGAGCCGCATTTTTTGGTCATGGAAGATAATCGTTATTACGAAACCCCAGACAATTTACCTGTTCATCAATGTTTTGCCGACAAAGATAAAGATTATGACCACTTCGGGCGCCTAGGGGCATCGGTCGATAAATTACGGGCAAATATTGCTGAGATTGAGTCCCGAGTCGGTAAGTTCGATCTGTTTTTATCCAATCTTGATAAAACCAACTTGATGATGACCAAAACCGGGGTGACACCACTCTATGTGATTGTGCACTCATCAGTTGAAGAAGAATTGAGTCGTCAGTTTAAGTTAGGCCCCTTCGCCTACTTCAAGAAACTGCGGGCGAAAAAAGCGCTCAATGGCCAGCATTTGATCACTGTATCCAATGGCATCGCTAAAGAGATTCAAGCCAAGGGGCGTTTGCACCCAGCATCAATGCGAACCATCTACAATCCATTTGAATTTAATGAGATTGTTGCTCAGTCACAGCAAGATAATCCGCAAATTCCTCAGGGTGACTATCTGATCCACGTGGGGCGTTTTGCTAAGCAGAAGCGCCACGATGTGTTGTTTGAGGCTCTAAAACAGACCCAAAATCAGCTACCCGTAGTGTTGTTATGCCATAACCATAAGAAGGCGATTAAAGCGGCAAAGAAATTCGGCATCGAGAAGCGCTTAATCATTCCTGGATTCCAGAGTAATCCTTTTCCTTGGATCAAACGTGCGAAAGCACTGGTGCTGAGTTCCGATTTCGAAGGATTGCCGACGGTATTAATCGAATCCTTAGCCTGTGGCACACCAGTGGTGAGTACCGATTGCCCACACGGACCGAATGAGATTTTGACCGGAAATTTGGCTCCCTATCTTGTGCCCCGTCGTAATCCTGCGGCCTTGGCGAAGATGATTGATGCCGTGGTCGCGCAGCCGCCATCCCTCGAACATGTTGAGATTTTAGCTAAGGTGGATGCGACTGCGATTGCCGAACAATATCTCGCGCTAGCGAAATAATTTACCCGAGGAGAAAGCGGTGGAAGCGCGCAAATCAAACAAAAGACGTTATTTGTTCTACATCGCACAGAATTATTCCTATGCGATGCTAAGGCCGCTGCAGCAAGTGATTCTGGCGCGTGGCGATGAGGCGTGTTGGTTCCTCGAAGGCCGTGAGGTCGACCCCAAATTTCTTAAAGCGGATGAAAAACGCTTACTCGATATCGATGCCGTTAAGGCATGGAAACCCGATGCTGTGTTCGTGCCGGGTAACGTAGTGCCAAGCTTTATCCCTGGAGTAAAAGTAGGGGTGTTCCACGGTTTTAATGCGGGCAAAATGAATCATAAGGGGCGAGAAGATCACTTCGAAATCCGAGATTGCTTTGACTTGTATTGCACCCAAGGGCCAGCGACGACGCTACCTTTCCTTGAGCTAGAGAAAAAAATCGGCACCTTTACCGTGGCCGAAACGGGCTGGCCAGCGCTCGATCCTTTATTTATTGAAAATAAAGATAATCCTTACATTAAGCCCGATGATCCACGGCCCGTAGTGCTGTTTTGTTCGACATTCTCCCCCAGCCTGACTTGTGCGCCTGAGGTATTCGAGCAGATTAAAGCCCTGTCACAAAAGAGCCAGTGGCGCTGGTTGGTACAATTCCATCCTAAGATGAAGCCTAGCATTGTTGAGCAATACAAGACTCTCGAAAATGAGAATCTCCAGTTTGTGGAAACCGACAACGTGATCCCGCTTCTGCAGGCGGGTGATGTGATGCTCTGCGATACTTCTTCGATTTTATTGATGTTTTTAATGCAGCGTAAGCCTGTGGTGACCTTTAAAAATCAGTCACCGAAGGCGCATTTAATCGATATTAACCGAGTCGAAGAGATTGAACCTGCACTCACTAGAGCGCTCAGCCGCCCCGATGATTTGATGGCGCATATCCATGATTATTGCAATCAAATTCACCCCACGGGAGATGGTCAGTCTAGCCAGCGTGTACTCGCGGCGACCGATGCCTTGATCGATAAGGGAACCGCTTGGCTTAAACCTAAGCCATTGAACCTACTGCGACACTTTAAAATGCGCCGCAAGTTAGGTTATTGGAAATTGTTTAACTAATTGTTTCACGATCATCTGATTTGTGTTTTTTTGTTTGGTTTTGTGATGGCGTATATAATATAGAACTGTATTATCATAAAATTTATTTTTATGTTATTTTACTGTGCTTGAATAATTGAAAGGACGTCCTTAGGATTGAAGTTAATATGGAAATTTCAAATGTGCACCCTGTAATTTCTGTTATTATTCCAGTTTATAATGTTGAGAAGTTTTTAAAAAGATGTTTGGAGAGTGTTGTCTTGCAGACGTTTAAAGACTTTGAAGTTATTTGTGTTAATGATGGTTCACCTGATAATTGTGATGTTATTTTAGATGACTATAAAAAATACGATGCAAGAATTAAGATTGTAAACCAGAATAATCAAGGTGTATCAGTCGCTCGCAATACTGGTTTAAACGTGGCTCTAGGTGATTACATTTTTTTTATCGATCCAGATGATGCGATACAACCGCAAACATTAGAGATAGCCTATTTTTTTGCGCAAAAAAATAAAGCGGATTTGGTTGTTTGGCAGAGTGTTTATTCTGATGGCTTTGATAATCCAGATAAAAAGTTTGAAATTGAAAAAATAAATTATAAAGTAATCTCGGACCCTTTATATCATAAAAATAAAAAGCCTTATAAAATTGGATCGGTTGTGTGGAATAAGTTATATAAAAAACAGCTTGTTAAAGGGCTTTATTTTATTCCAGGAGTCAACTATGAAGATATCTCGTACAGTTTCTCCATTTTAGCAAAACGTCCAAAGACAGTCGTTATTCCAACCCCATTATATCTATACACAAGGTATGAGAATTCGATAACACAACAAAAGCCAACTCCAAAGCTTATTCGTGATTATCACATAGTAATCAATTCGATCTACAATACTTACCAAAAAAACTTAGGAAATAAGGAATTAAGCCATATAAAAAATACTTTGATGCGGCCTCTTTTAAGTTATCAGCTCAAAAAATGTAAGCAAGCAGGATTGGAACAACAAGCTAAAATGTTACCAGCATTTGCAGAAGAGTTGAGAGATCTTGATAGCAAAGGTTTGCTTACATGGCGCGGGCATCGTCTTTCTCGATATATAGCTTATAAAAAACTCATGAAAACTATTTAGTTTTTTATGATGATAATAGTCGTTAGTTAGTACTCGTATTGTGTCTATTTATTGGTATTTTAAAACCACCTCCTTTGGAGATGATGACCGTTCATGTGAGGCTTTGCCCGAAGAATGCCCATGCTAAATACTGCCTTTGTTACCAGTAATAGTATGAGCCGATACGAGTCTTCATCGCACGTATTTTACCGTTGTCAGTATCATCAGAAGATATGTAAGGCACCAAGATAAAGTCGCGAAAGAGGAAGTCGAGAGACTGATTCAGTTAGGATTGGAATATTAGTTTTTTAGCCCCCCTTCTAGGGGGCTATTTCAAAGCCACCTGCTATAAAGGTGGAGTTTCACAATGGAGTACTCAATTTTAATTCTTTCCCAGAGCAATATATTGAGCGGAAATATATTGGCTGTCTACGGCCTTTAATATTTCTAGATTGTCTAAAGCTGGCGGTGAAGCCAAGCACTCCAGTGCCTTTTGTGCAAGTAGCGCGGGTTGTCGAACGGGGACAAGATATTGTGCTAAATGTCCTGTGAGAATCTCGCTTGGACCATGAGGACAGTCAGTGCTAACAACTGGGGTGTCACAAATTAATGACTCAACTATAACTAATCCAAAACCTTCAAAATCAGAACTTAATAGCATCAGTTCTGCATTTGCAATCCAAGGAAAAGGATTTTGTTGAAAGCCTGGAGTTATAATCCTATTTTCTACTCCATATTTTTGGGCTATTTTCCGTGCGCGCTCAGGACGATTAGTTAGTAAAACTAAGTCTGGTGCGTTTGGTGCGAGTTTCAAGGCTTGAAAGAGAATATCATGCCGTTTTTGGCGCGTAACTCGACCGACGTGAATCATGTAAGGCTTATTAGGAATGTCAGCGTTGAATTCTTTTGACTTATTACGAATCTCTTCGATTTTAAAAGGATTATAAATAGTCTGTACGCTCTCTGGCTTAAGCCAAGATGTAGCTCTGAGCTCATCGGCGATGCCATTGGAAACAGTAATGATCTTTTTGCCAATCAGTGCCTTAGCCTTTTTCCAGCGACGCCAGAAATGCACTGGACCACGCTTTAATTCCATCAAGAGTTCTTGCTTAAGGGCGCAGTGGCAAAAGTAATAGCAGGGATCGAAATCGCAGCCGGAAACAACGACATCGCAATCGGTCGAATTACTTAAAAATAGCGAGAACTTACCCGATTGCTCCGCTTCGGCCACCTTGGCCTGCAGGCGTTGTCTTTGCTCCTGTAGGCTTGGCTTTTGGCCAGCGTCATACAGGTAATGAATCGTCACATTTTCTGGCGGCATAAAATCCCCTTCTTTATGGAACACAAAGAGGTGAACATCTTGCCCAGCTTCCTGCAGCACTTCGGCCTGGGATAAGGCGACTTTTACTGTACCGTTAGAGAAAAAGTTATGGCAAAAAATGGCGATTTTTTTCATATAAATGCTCTGATTACGTGGACTTAATCGGTTGTGGTGTGGTTTCTATCTGGGTTGATTTGACGAAAACCAGCTACCTACTTAATCCAATATAGCGAGTCGGCATTATATCAGTTCATCCCTTTACATGGGCTTAATCCAAGGAATTCTTGCCAGTATTTCAATTTTTAGCGGGATTTTCAGCGGTTTTTATCGGGATGATTCACTCAAGTGGCTAAAACGAGTAGACTGGCGGCAATGTTTTTTGGGTATCTATCTGAGTCGAGTCAGCAAAGTGCACACAAGAGCGATTTATCCTGGGACCTTCGATCCCATTACCAATGGTCATGCCGATTTGATTGAGCGTGCGGCTAAGTTGTTTAAGCATGTGATTATTGGCATTGCGGCCAATCCATCTAAGCAGCCAAGATTTACTCTCGAGGAGCGCGTTGAGTTGGTAAACCGCGTCACGGCCCATTTGGATAATGTGGAAGTGGTTGGTTTTTCGGGCCTGCTGGTGGATTTTGCCAAGGAACAGCGTGCGAGCGTGCTGGTGCGTGGTTTGCGTGCGGTTTCCGACTTTGAGTATGAATTCCAATTGGCCAACATGAATCGCAGATTAAGCCCTGATCTTGAGAGCGTGTTTTTAACACCGGCTGAAGAAAACTCCTTTATTTCTTCCACTTTAGTGAAGGAAGTCGCGCTGCATGGCGGCGATGTGAGTCAATTTGTACACCCTGAGGTGGCAAGCGCGTTGACCGCCAAGCTTAACCTCGCAAAAGCTTGATAAAGCTGAGTATTTCCATAAAACCTTTGAGGCATCAGGCCTCGCGATGATAATGAAAAGGATGTTATGAAGGCTTTTTTGACCCCCACTATCCTCGCTGCTAGCGTTGCATCTGGTTTACTGTTTTCTGCTTCCGTCGCTGCCGCCCCTTGGGTGGATGCCTCGGATATTTATTTAAGAGCCGATATTCAAGCACTGGCCGATGCGGGCGTGATCCGTGTGCCTGTGAATACCTTTCCCTTGATGTGGTCGGGTATTGGTGGCGACTTAGCGAAAGTCGAACCCGAGCTATTGTCTCCCCGATTAGTGCAAGCCTTTGCTCGCGTGAACTTTTACTATCAAAATGCCGTCGATAATCGCGGCAATGCTAGGGTTAAACTCTCGGGGGCGACCGATCCCGCTCGCTTCCAGCATTATGGCTCCGACTACCGTGAAAAGGGTGAGGCTAAAGCCTCCTACGAATATTTAGGCTCACGTGTGGCCTATAAAACCACAGTTGCCGAGACGTACGATCCGCAAGATAACAAGAATTTTCGCCTCGATGAGTCTTATTTTGCAGTGATCATGGGGAACTGGATTGCCACCTTAGGTACGGTTGAGCAATGGTGGGGACCCGGGTTTGATTCGGCATTGCATCGCTCTAACAATGCGCGTCCAATGCAGTCACTGTCGCTCAGCCGTAATAATGCCGCCGCCTTCGAAACGCCATGGTTATCTTGGATTGGTCCTTGGACCTTCAAGACCGGTTTTAGCATGGCCGAAAAAGAGCGTGCCGTGCCTAAAACGGCTGAATGGGATATGCGTTTCACCGCCAAACCCCTTCAACAGCTAGAAATTGGCCTGTCTTGGTCAACACTATTTTGTGGTGAAGGGCAGAATTGCGACTTCGATTCTTGGTGGGACTCAGTGGCAAGCAATGCGGTGTGTATCGACGGTTCGGATTCTTGTCTTGCCGATCAACGCCGTGACGCTGGTCATAGAACCCAGAGCATCGATTTACGTTATGCCGACACTTGGCAGGATATTCCCGTTGGTTTGTACCTTGAGCGCAGCTGTGAAAACGGCAGCGATTGCGGCTCACTTTGGGGGATAGATACCCATTTCGGTACATCGGGTAAGCAATTCAAGCTATTTATGGAATACTCGGATACCTTTGTCGAGTGTGATGGCAGGCCTAACTGCTTCTATGAAGATCCTGTTTACCTGAGTGGAGCGCGTTACTACGGCAGAGCTTTAGGTTCGGCCTATGATAGCGATGCTCAAGTCTTTGTGTTCGGTTTAGTTGGTCAGTTCCATAACAGCCGCGGTTTTACCTCGCTCCTGCGTTATGCCAAGTTGAATAAAGACGGCACCAATGTGGTGACCACATGGGCGCCACAGCCACCGAAGGAAGACTTGCTGATGCTGGAACTTTCTTACCGTATGCCGGTGTGGAAGGGCATGTGGAGTCTGGGCGGTACAGTATCGAGATCGGAATTTGATGTACAAGAAAACGATACTAATGCGACTTTCTTCAGCAGTTTTGAATACCGTTTTTAAGCGCTAATCCAACCAAAAGGCCTGCTAATCAGCAGGCCTTTTGGTTTTCTCAGAGAGCTTACTTCGCATAAAACGCGCGGTACCACTCGACAAATCTGCCCACCCCAGTATTGATATCCACTTGGGGTTTATAACCCACCGCCTTGAACAGGTCTTCAGTATCGGCCCAAGTGGAATGCACATCACCGGGCTGCATGGGTAAGAATTGTTTGTTAGCCCCAATGCCGAGTGCACTTTCGAGTGCGGTAATAAAATCCAGCAATTGCACTGGGCTGCCATTGCCGATATTGAATACGCGATAGGGGGCGCTGCTATTAGCCGGTGTACCGGTTTCTACACGCCAGTCCGGTGTTGGGCGAGGTGGTTTGTCTTGCACCCTGATGATGCCCTCAACGATATCGTCGATATAGGTGAAATCACGGCTGAGATTGCCATGGTTATACACATCGATAGTGTCGCCCGCGAGAATGGCTTTAGTGAATTTAAACAAGGCCATATCGGGTCGTCCCCATGGGCCATACACGGTAAAAAAGCGCAGGCCAGTGGTGGGTAACTGATAGAGATGCGAGTAAGTGTGCGACATTAACTCGTTGGCTTTCTTGGTTGCCGCATAGAGGGATATCGGATGATCGACGCTGTCCTCGGTCGAAAATGGCATCTTTTGATTCAAGCCATACACAGAGGATGAAGAGGCATACACTAGATGCTCAATCTTATGGTGGCGACAGCCCTCTAAAATGGTGAGATGCCCAACTAAATTGCTATCGGCATAGGCGAGGGGATTATCGAGGGAGTAGCGCACTCCAGCCTGCGCGGCGAGATGGATAACCCGTTGAAAACCTTGTTCTGCAAACAATGCCGCTATGCCGTCTCTGTCGGCTAAGTCCAGCTTGATAAAACGGAAATTGCTTAAGGCCTCGAGCGGTGCCAGTCGAGCTAGCTTTAGCCCAACATCATAATAGTCATTGAGGTTATCGATACCGACAACTTCATGGCCCTGTGCGCAGAGGCGCTCACTGACTTTAGCGCCGATAAATCCGGCGGCGCCTGTGACCAAGTATTTCATAGTAAACCTTTATATTTTGGACGCTTAGTCGTGATGGAACAGATCCCGGGTGTACACCTTAGCGGCGACATCTTCGAGTTCATTGGCCATACGGTTAGAAATAATCACATCGCACATGGCTTTAAATTCGTGTAAATCGCGGATCACTTTCGAGTTAAAAAACTCGTCTTCCTTGAGTACGGGCTCATAGACCACGACTTCGATGCCCTTGGCCTTTATACGTTTCATTACACCTTGTACCGCCGAGGCGCGGAAGTTGTCTGAGTCGGATTTCATGATTAAGCGATAGATACCCACTCGCTTCGGTTGCTTACTGATAATCGCGTTGGCGATAAAATCTTTGCGGGTCGTGTTGGAATCGACAATGGCGCTGATGAGATTGTTAGGCACATCGTTATAGTTGGCCAGCAATTGCTTAGTGTCCTTGGGCAGGCAGTAACCGCCATAACCGAAGGAAGGATTGTTATAGTAATCGCCGATGCGCGGATCTAAGCATACGCCTTCGATAATCTGGCGGGTGTTGAGCCGTCGACTCTCCGCATAGGTGTCCAACTCATTAAAGTAGGCGACGCGCATGGCTAAAAAAGTGTTGGCAAACAACTTAATTGCCTCAGCCTCAGTGCTGTCTGTGAGTAAAATCGGAATATCTTGCTTAATTGCGGCGCGAGCAAGCAGATCGGCAAAGGCTTGGGCGCGCTCTGAACGTTCACCCACTATGATCCGCGAGGGGTGCAGGTTATCGTAAAGCGCCTTACCTTCACGCAAAAACTCTGGCGAAAATAAGATATTGTCACTGTTGAGTTTACTTCTCAGCCCTTCGGTAAAACCCACTGGCACAGTAGATTTGATGACAATGGTGGTGTCAGGATTCAGGGCGAGCACTTCCTTCGCCACCCGTTCGACCGACTGAGTATTAAAGTAGTTGGTTTGTGGGTCGTAATCCGTAGGAGTGGCTATGATGACAAAATCGGCTTCTTTAACGACGTTTTTGTCGCTCGTGGCACTGAGATTTAAGGCTTTATGCTGCAGGTATTCTTCAATCAGACTGTCGGCGACCGTTGGTTTACGCGCATTAACTAACGCGATGCGCTCGGGCATCAAATCAATCGCTACTACATGGTTTTGCTGGGCGAGTAAAACCGCGTTCGATAGGCCAACATAGCCCATTCCAACTACCACTATGTTCATAGGTTTTATACAGTTTGGCATTTTGTTTCTCAAACTAGCATTTTCTGCTGAGATAGAATACGTCATTTCAATGAGATCCACAGTTCCAAATTAAGTGCTCATTTCTTGAGTTTTATGAGTATACAATGCTGCGCCAGCATTCTGTTTAATTCATAACATCCTATCAATGCAGATTTTTGTTTGCCACAATCCTATGTTACCGTACTCATGGTTATTAAGCCTGGAGCCTAAACGTGATTTCAGTCGTTATCCCCGCAAAAGATGAGGTGGGCAATATTGGCCCGCTAATGAAAGAGATATGCCAAGCCCTACAAGGGCTGACTGAGTTTGAAATTCTTGTTGTCGACGACGGTAGTCAGGATGACACTTTTGGTGAAGTGATGCACACCGCAGAGGTGATGCAATGCGATGCGAAAGCCATTCGCCACGAGCGTAGCACGGGCCAGAGTACCGCTATCTCCACTGGCGTTTTACACGCCCGTGGTAAATATATCGTTACCTTAGATGCCGATGGGCAAAATGACCCCGCGGATATTCCCGCCATGTTGGCCCAATTGCCGCAAATCCATGCCCAACACTTTTGTATTGCCGGTTACCGCAAAAACCGTAAAGACACGGCATGGAAGCGTTTCCAGTCCCGCTTCGCCAATAAGGTACGCGATGCACTGTTACACGATGGCGTACCCGATACCGGATGTGGCTTAAAACTCTTCCCCCGCGAAACCTTCCTGCGCATGCCTTACTTCGACCATATGCACAGATATATCCCAGCACTGGTGCGCCGCATGGGGGGCGAAGTGTTTATTTCTGTGGTTAATCATAGGGATCGCCAAGTAGGCGTGTCTAAATATACCGCTTGGAATCGGGTCTGGGTCGGAATTGTCGACATCATGGGCGTCATGTGGCTCGGTCGCAGGGCGAAAATCGCTAAGGTCGCCCGTAGCGAAACCAGCTGGCACGATTAAGATGAAGCGACTCTATAAGGCGATTTTTATCGTCTTTATTTTGCTGGTGTTAATGTTTGCGGCCCAGCAAGGGTTATTCGAGCATGTGACCGATAGCAATTGGGTGGCGCACTTTATTGCCGCTCAAGGCGTCTATGCGCTGGCGGTATTGCTGATGGTTGGTGCCTTGTTTACCGCTGTCGGTGGACCGAGGCAGGTGATCGCCTTTGTATTCGGCTTTGCCCTCGGTGGCATCTATGGTGGTTTATTTTCCACCCTGGCGGCATTGCTGGGTTGCGTGCTGGCGTTTTATACCGCGAGATTAACCATTCGAAACAGTCTGCAACGACGTTTTGGCAATCGTTTACAAAAGTTTGAGGCGTTGATCATTCATCGGACTTGGTTAAAAGTCTTAATGATCCGTCTGTTGCCCGTGGGCAGTAATCTGCTGACGAATCTGTTTGCGGGGGCGACACATATCCCCGCAGGGGGATTTATGTTTGGCAGCGTGCTGGGTTATTTGCCGCAGATGCTGATTTTCAGTTTTGCGGGCGCGGGCATTGGCTTATCTGATCATAACCAACTGGGGATCAGTATCGGGCTGTTTATTATCTCGAGTCTTATCGGCGCTTACCTTTACCGTTCGAGCCTGCGAAAGCAGGTGGATGAATTGGAAAACTAAATAGGGATTAGGAATGGATGCATTGAATCGTCGTTTCAATAGCGAAGATTATTACCAAGTACTCTGGCCGCTGCTGTTGATGAGTTTGCTGATCTTGCTGGTTGGCATAGGTTTTCGTTCCCCTTGGCCCGCCGACGAGCCGCGGTTTGTTGAGGTCGCGCGGGAGATGGTTGCCTCGGGCCAATGGTTATTCCCTACTCGGGGTGGGGAATATTATCCCGATAAGCCGCCAGTATTTATGTGGGCGATTGCCCTGTTTTATCAACTCACGGGGTCGTTAAAACTCTCCTTTTTACTCCCCAATGCTTTCTGCGGCTTGCTGACGGTATTCCTTGTCTATGATCTGGGTGCCAGATTGTGGAATGTGCGTGTTGGCCGCAACGCTGCACTATTGCTCCTTATCGTGCCGCAGTTTTTAATGCAGGCGAAAAATGCCCAGATAGATGCCATGGTGATGTGCTGGATAACCGTGGGATGTTACGGATTAATCAGACATTTTATGCTTGGGCCTAAGTGGCATTGGTATTTTATTGGCTGGGCATTTATGGGGCTTGGGGTGATCACTAAGGGGGTTGGTTTCTTGCCCCTGTTGTTGCTCATACCAATTGGGATTTACGCCTTCAAAGATAAGACCCGTTTCGAGGGCCGCTTAACTTGGCTGTGCCTGGCGGGGCCTTTGGCCATGCTGGCCGTAATTGCCTGTTGGTTAGTGCCAATGGTGATGACGGTTCAAGCCCATGGCACCCCCGAGATGGTGGCCTATCAAAATAACATTTTGTTTAAGCAAACGGGCGAGCGTTACGTCAATGCATGGCACCATATCAAGCCATGGTACTTCTTCGTGCTGAGCGTGATCCCTTGGATGTGGTTCCCGATTTCGTTGCTGGTGGTCGCCTACTGGAAACAGTGGCTGCAAAAGGTAAAAGCCGATCCCACCATTGCGATTCTGCTGATTTGGGTCGGACTCGTGGTGCTGTTTTTCAGTATCAGCCCAGGCAAGCGCAACGTGTATATTCTGCCCGCATTACCTATGTTGGCCCTCGCTGCGTCGGCGGTATTAACGGGAGTTTCACCCAAAGCTTGGTTTGAAAAACTAGTCACTGGTGTGCTGTGGTTCTTGGGCGCGCTCGTGTTGGTGGCTGGTGTGCTGGCATTTATCCATCACCCAGCGCTTGTTAAAGCGCTGGCGGACTATACCGATGATCTCACTGGCATTGGTTACTTATTTATTTTGCTCGGGGTGCTTTGGTGTGCCTTGCTGTGGCTGGCGCGTCGTCAGTTTGCACTGGTCAAGGTGGGGCTAGTTTCCGCCTTGGGCTGGGTGCTAGTGAGCACTTGGGGTTACGCTATGCTCGATGAAATGCGCACCCCCAGAAGCCTGATGCTACACACAGCCGAAGTTATCGGTGAGGATGCCGAACTTGGCCTAGTAAACTTTAAAGAGCAATTTATTCTGTTCTCGCCCATGAGTGTGACGCACTTTAGTTATCTCGCGCCAGTAGAAGAACAAGAGCGTAACGCGTGGCAATGGATGCAGGAGAACAAACAGCGTTATGTGTTAGTGCCTAGCGGTGCTGAGCTGAGTTGTTTCGATATCAAAGGCGGTAAGAGTATGGGGATTGCCCACCGTGACGAATGGATTTTGTTATCCGCGTCAGAGCTTAAGCCTCTGTGCCAAGCACCAGAGCGAGAGTACCGTTACTTTACCGACCATCCAGGTCGTTGGTTAAAAGAGTAATCAACAGCCATATCGAAGAAGCTAAAAAATGCCTGCAATTGCAGGCATTTTTATCGACGAGATTAACGCGTCTGGCAGATGCCGCAAAATACTGTGGTGCGTTGACCCAGGCGGATTTCGCTGAGTAGATTGCCGCACTGAGTGCAGGTTTCGCCGCCGCGGCCGTAAACATGCAGCTTTTGCGCGAAATAGCCGGGTTTACCCTCGGCATTGGTGAAGTCCTTAAGCGTAGTGCCGCCCTGCTTGATGGCGTGGGCGAGGATTTGTTTGACCTCGGCAACCAGTACCGTTAAGCGTTCAATGTCTATCTTGCCGGCCTCCGCCTCGGGGTGTATTCCTGCGGCAAACAGTGCTTCGTTGGCGTAAATATTTCCCACACCCACCACAATATGGTTATCCATCAGGCAGAGTTTGATGGCCTTTTTCTTGCCCGCCAGCGCGGCAGCTAATTGATTGACGTTAAAGGCGTCGGTCAAAGGTTCTGGCCCGAGTTTTTCCAGTAGCGGATGGGCTTCATCTGGCAATTGGCACCATAACCAAGCGCCGAAACGTCTCGGATCGTTAAAGCGCAGAATTCGGCCATTGGCGAGGACAAGATCGATATGATCGTGCTTCTCCACTGGCGTATCATTGGGCAGGATCCGCAAGCTGCCCGACATCCCCAGATGCACTATGCTGGTGCCAGCATCGGTATCGATTAACAGGTATTTAGCGCGGCGGCGCACTTGGCGTATGGTTTGGCCGATGATCTGTTTGGCAAGTTCGGGGACGGGCCAACGCAGTGAGGCGTTACGGATTACGAGGTCAACCACGGTTTGTTCGACAAGATGTGGGGCTATGCCCTGACGGGTGACTTCGACTTCTGGTAATTCCGGCATGATTGAGTTCTTTTAGGTAATAGATTAGCTGGTGGATTTGGCATCGAGGATCGGTTGTAAATCGGCCCTTAGGCTGGGGGGCACTAAGTACCAGTTGCCAGCGGGTGACTTGAGCACTCCGTCCTCGGGGAAATAAATCCAACGTTGCGATTGGCGGATCTCGGCAATTTGGATCACCAGTTCCTGAGGTTTACCAGTGGGTTGTGGTGCCTCGCTGAGTGGCGAGACCCTTAAGCCTTGCCAAGCCTGAACCCATTGCGTGCAGTTGAGCACAAGTGGATCGCACTCCCAACCCGAGGCTTGCTTATGCAGCCACACACCATCTAGCTGCAACTGCGCCAGCGGTGCATTGTCATCAAATAATAGTTGGGAATCACTCGGTACATTATGGGTTTTCTTGTCCATAAACGTCAGCACCGCAATGATAAAAATGCAGGCAAGAATAATGATGTTATTCCACTGTTTACGAGTAAGCGCCATGGCAAGAGTGACACAAAAAAGGGGACTGATGCCATGAGTGTATCACGGCAAAATAGAGATGCTAGCCCTAGGACGAAGGGGTTAACCGCCAGTGCTATTCATAAAGCGCAGGATTTGCACGCCACTATTATCGAAAACATGCTGCTTAGGCTTGAGTTTGATACCTTGGAGAATCGCGGTTTTAAGGTGCTCAATGTCCCCGGGATATTCTCGCACAATGCTTTTTAAATCAATGGAGTGTTCATTACCTAGGCAGAGCAATAATTGCCCCTCTACGGTTACGCGCACCCTATTACATTCGTGGCAAAAGTTGTGGCTATGGGGTGAGATAAACCCGATATGAATCGGACTATCCGCCATGGTGTAGTAACGCGCGGGGCCACCTGTACGTTTATTGGAAAGTTGCAGGGGATAATGCTCGTTAATCATGGCCTTAACTTCATCACTGCTGCAATGACGCGCGTCTTTGCGCTCGTCCATTTCACCCAGCGGCATTTCTTCAATAAAGGCGATATCTAACTTACGGGCACGGCAAAAATTAACCAGATCAATCACTTCATGATCGTTTTGCTGTTTAAGGATCACCGCATTGATTTTAATGCGCTCAAAACCTGCGGCGATGGCCGCATCAATTCCTTCGATAACACGTGCTAATTTGCCGTTGCGCGTTAGTTGGGTAAAGAGCTCGGGGTTAAGGGTATCTAAGCTGATGTTTAAGCGCTTAAGTCCCGCATCAAACATAGGCTTGGCAAACTTACTGAGTCTGGAACCATTGGTGGTCATCGATAAATCTTTGAGCCCTGGGAGCTTGCCCAGTAAGTACACCAGTTGATCGCAATCGCTACGCACCAAGGGCTCGCCGCCAGTGAGGCGAATTTTAGTCACCCCCAGTTCCGTAAAGGCTTGGGCAATCCAAGCCAACTCTTCGAGGTGCAGAACATGGTCTTTGGGCAAGAAGCAGGGATCTTCCGTCATGCAGTAGACACAACGGAAGTCGCAGCGATCCGTCACTGAGAGTCGTAAATATTCGACCTGACGGCCAAAGGCATCCACGAGTAGGCTCATAGGGACTCAGTGGCTCTTATAGAAGATCGGCAAAAGGTTGAATAAACACGGTTTCACCCGCATTCACCGCCTCAGCATCATCTCCAATGATGATAAGGCAATTGCCTTTGACCATAGAGCTGAGCATGCCCGAACCTTGGTTACCTGTGCTGGTTACATGCAGCCTGCCATCATTACCGAGGCGATAAATTCCGCGGATAAACTCAGTGCGGCCCGTGCGGCTACGCAGGGTTTCATCGGTAATCGCCGGGAATAACGGCGCCTGCCAGTTTGTTTCACCGCCGAGTTTACGCAGCGCAGGTTGCACAAATTGCAGGAACGACACCATCACAGCCACCGGATTGCCGGGCAAGCCGAAGAATAGGCTATCACCGACCTTACCAAAGGCGAGTGGGCGACCAGGGCGCATATTGATCCGCCAGAAGTCGATATTGCCAAGGCGTGCCAGCACGGCCTTGATGTAGTCGGCGTCGCCAACGGAAACGCCGCCAGAGCTAATCACCACATCGGCCTGCGCCGCAGCCTTAGTTAAGGTGGCTTCGAGAGCGCTTTCGGAGTCTTCGATAATGCCTAAGTCAATGACGTCACAACCTAAACGTTTTGCCATCGCTTTGATGGTGTAACGGTTTGAGTCATAAATACAGTTTGGATTCAGTGCTTCGCCGGGTTGGCTGACTTCATCCCCAGTTGAAAACACGGCTACTGTTGGACGGCGATAAACCGTCACACGGTTAAGGCCGAGGGAGGCTAATAAGCCTTGCTCGGCGGCGCTTAGGCGCGTGGCCTGTGTGAGTGCGACTTGGCCTTGGCCAATGTCTTCACCCGCAAGGCGAACGTGTTGGCCCTGCTGAATGCGGCCTTCAAAACTGACCTTGGCATTGGCCTCGTTAGCTAGCTCACGAGGTTGAACAGTATCGGCGCCAGCGGGCACGGGGGCCCCGGTCATAATGCGCACGGTTTCACCCGCTTTGAGTGTGCCCGAATATTGATGTCCGGCGAGGACTTCACCAACTAAGGTGAAGCTTGCAGGCAGCGGATCTTGATAGGCGAAGGCATAACCATCCATCGCCGAGTTGGTTTGCTGCGGTACATCCACGGGCGAAATGCTGTCGCGGGCGAGCACGCGATTATCTAAATCGTCTAAGCCTATGTCTTCCACCTCAGTGACCGGCGTGACATGGGATAAAATCTGCGCTAACCCTTGGCTCACGCTCAGGTTTTTATCGCTGCCCAAGGTGCAGGCATCGACAGTTGCGATCGGTAATGCGGGGTTAGGGGCTTGCCAGCTATTGGCATATTCCATCACAAAGTCAGCGATTTGCGCGACATTGTTAAGGTCGAGTCTTCTTAGCTCGCTCGGTAGCTCGGTGTCATCACAGCAAGCGATGGCGAGAATATTGTCGTCTTGGGTATAGATAAACGGCTTACCGTGGGCGGCGCGGTGCAGCTCAATTTTCGGTAGCGTGAGTTTTTTAAAGCCTTCGACTAAGACGATATCGACTTTATCGGCTTCAATTTGTTTGAGTAGGTGGACTAACTCTGGGTCGCCATCGCGGGCATCTTCGGTCATTAGCGCCCAACGCACATGGGAGGCGACTAGCATTTGCCGCGCGCCGGCTTTGCGCATCTCGTAACTGTCTTTACCGGGAATATCGACATCGAAATTGTGGTGAGCATGTTTGATCACCGCCAGACGCAGGCCGCGCTGATTTAATTCGGGGATCAATTGCTTGAGTAGGGTGGTTTTCCCCGTGCCGCTATAGGCACAAAATCCGAGAACGGGAATAGATAGCGGATTGACGAAGGGAGTACTCATTTGCACCTCTAATCTAGGAAATTTGAAGCCTTAGCTTTGGTTTATCTCTGCTGCCAGTCGTTGTTTTTGTTCTGGCGTGTTCACATTGACGAAGGCATTGGGTTGATCGGCAAAGGCCGCCACCGCAAAGCGATGTTTGGCATACCAAAAATCAATTTTACGCTCACCCGCTTCGAGAAAGGCGGTCATCGACTCGCGCAGGCTCGGCTTTAATAACATCACCACCGGCTGCTCACGTTCCCCATCGCTGGCCACGGCAAGTTCAGCATCGTTTGCCTCAATGGCGGTTAATAAGCGGGCGACTAAATCCCGCGGCAGCAGTGGACAATCGCAGGGCACCACGAGCAGATAGTCTGCTTGAGTGTGACCCATAGCGGTGATCATGCCCGCCAAGGGGCCGAGAAACCCAGTATGCTCATCACTCAACACCGTAAAACCGAACTCAGCATAGCGTGTTTGGTTACGATTTGCGTTGATCAGGATCTCCTTAACCTGAGGTTTTATCCGTTCGATAGTGTGTTCTATCATGGCCTTGCCGTTTAGCTCGACGAGGCCTTTATCGTCCCCGCCCATACGGCGTGCCATACCACCGGCAAGAATAACCGCATCAATTTGCAACGACATATAAAGATCCCTGTGTGGAGTTTGTGTGCGTTTGCTGATGGGAGGTTATCACCTGTTGGTCAGCAATGTGCCACTGCTGCTCGCAAATGGCGGTGAGCGCACAGTTTTGGTGGCTGCTTAGCAGCATTCCCGTCCCTTGCTGTTTGAGCTGTTGGATCATTTGCAGCACTAAGGCTTGGGAGTCCTTATCCATATTGGAGGTCGGCTCATCGAGCATCAGTAACTTTGGCTGCAATATCCAAGCGCGGGCGATAGCGAGGCGTTGTCTTTCGCCGCCGGATAAATTGCTGGCTCTGGCTTGCAATAGCGAGCCTAGTTGAGCCATCTCAATTGCTTGACCAATTCTACGTTTGGCTTCGGTTTTTGAGGCAGCAAAAGGTAAACCGTAAGTCAGATTGTAATTGACTGTGCCATCGAATAGATAGGGGTGCTGGTGGAGATAAATGGCCTTTCCAAGCAAAGGGTTACGTTTCCACCATCCATCTTTTTTAAAGCCGCTCAACTCAATGTTACCCTGAGATGGCGTCTGTAGACCCGCGAGGATCTTCATTAGGGTCGACTTGCCCGAGCCGTTGTCACCCTGCAAATAAATAACGTTCCCTTGGCATAACTCGAGGCTATGGGCTTTGAATAATAAGCGCGGGCCAAAGGACATTTCCAAGTCACGGGCAATCAGTTTGGCTTGGGTCATAAGTTAATGGCTCCTTGGCGTTTCTTTGCCGCGTAAACTACCTAAGGCAAAGTTTAGGATCAAGGCCAAGATTAGCAGCACTAATCCGAGGGCGATAGCTTGGGCGAAATCACCTTTACTGGTTTCCAGTGCGATAGCCGTCGGGATATTACGTGTTACGTTTAAAATGTTTCCGCCCACCATCATCGAACAGCCGACTTCGGTGAGAATACGGCTAAAGGCTGCGACAATCGCCAGTAATAATGGCATACGTAGCTCGCGACATACTGTCCAGACGGCGCTTATCCAAGAGGCGCCTAAGGTGCGTGAGGTTTCCCATGCGCGGCGATCGACACTAGTGAAGGCCGCTTGGCTCATGGCGATCATCACGGGGGCGCAAATCAGCATTTGGCCGAGGATCATCCCCTCTTGAGTAAACAACCACTTTAAATCCCCAAGCGGGCCGTTGCGGGTCAAGATGAGGTACACCAGAAGGCCGATCACTACGGTGGGAATCGATTGCAGTGTCTGCACTAAGTTGGTGACAAACCACTTTCCAGGGAAATAGGCAAACGCCAACACAAAACCGAGCACCATCGACGGGACTAAGGTAATGAGAAGTGCCGCGAACGAAACCGAAAACGAGACAGAAATGATGGACCAAACGTCGGGGTCCAATGAAAACAGCAGGCTTAACGCCTGCTGTAACAGTGCTAGCCAGCCTTCGTTCATTCGCTATAGGTTGCCTTGAACAGTTGCTCGCCTTCAACTTTGAAGTTGTTGATCATGCTTTGACCTTCTTTGCTGATCAGCCAGTCACTGAAGGCTTTTGCGCCTTTGTGGTTCAGATCTGGGTATTTCGCTGGGTTGATCAGAATCACTTGGTATGGGTTCGCTAGGGTTTTTCCACCATCAAAATCCACACCTAAGTCCAACTTCGTTTTGTACGCTACGAAAGTACCACGGTCAGATAGAGTGTAACCTTGTAATTCGTTTGCCATCAGCAGGGTTTTACCCATGCCTTGACCGACTGAAGTGTAACCTTTGAAGTCAGGAGTCACGCCTGCGGCTTTCCATACTTCTAGCTCTTTGATGTGAGTGCCAGAGTTGTCACCACGAGATAAGAAAGGTAAGCCAGATTTGGCGATTTTAGCGAAGGCTTCTTCAGCGGTTTTGCTTTCACGCAGTTTGGCAGGGTCGTTTTTAGGGCCTAATACGACGAAATCGTTTTCCATAATGCCACGTGGCTCAACACCAAAACCATCGGCAACAAATTTTGCTTCAGCGCTTGGTGCGTGGGTCATCACTAAATCTACATCGCCTTGCTCACCTAGTTTCAGTGCTTTACCTGTACCAGTGGCGATAACTTGTACTTTATAGCCTGTTGCACTTTCAAACTTAGGCAGTAATTCTTGTAACAGACCAGAGTTTTCAGTACTGGTCGTGGTGGCTAATTTAATCACTTCAGCCGATTGAGCGGGTAACACTGTGAGCATACTGGCTGCAACAACTAAGCCTAGTAAAGATTTCATGTGGGATTTCACGTTTAGCATGGATACTCCTTGGCGAAAAATAGGGGTCCGACTCAATTGCCTACTGAGTGGGAGATTCCGTAAATTGTAATGCGTTCGATGGAAAGCAAATAGGATGCCAAACCAATAATGGTGCATTTACCTTCACAGCATGATCTAAATTGTGAGCTCGATCCCAGGCTCAGCAAATAGTTTACAGACAAATTGTCCCAGCGCATGCTTCTGATGGTTCATAGTGACCTATTCGTCTAGTTTCAATGCTAGAATTGGTCGCAATTGAGTCAAAATGTCCAGACGTGAGCACTATGAGCCAGATAGATAATAACCTCAAGCCCCTTCCTTCCGCTGTTTCAGTCCTGATCGTCGATGACGAGCCGGGGATGCGTAGCTTTTTGAATAAGGCGCTCTCGAAGAAATTCGCCTTAGTCGAAACGGCGGGCAGTATTGAAGATGCTGAGCAGTTACGTAGCCGCTGCCATTTCGACTTGCTGATTGTCGATATCCGCTTACCCGGTCGTTCGGGTATCGAGTGGCACGAAGCCTTAGATGAGCAAGGTCGACGTTCCGATGTAATCTTTATGACCGGCTATGCGGATTTAGAGGTGGCGATTAAAGCGCTGCGAGCAGGTGCCTCAGATTTCATTATGAAGCCATTCCATCTCGAGCAGATGATGTCGGCGGTTGACCGTTGTATTGAACGCCGATTGCTGCGCCGTGAAAACTTGATGTTGCGTCGCGAAGTCTCTATCGGCTATTCCTCTACCATCATAGGGAGTAGCGACGCCATGAAGTCGGTGAAGCAAGTGATAGAGCGCGTGGCACCGACCAATGCCGTGGTATTAATTCAAGGCGAATCGGGCACGGGTAAAGAGTTAGTTGCGCGCCAATTACATTTACTCAGCGGTCGCCAAGGGCCCTTCGTGCCAGTTAACTGTGGCTCGATAGCCCCAGAACTACTTGAGAGTGAACTCTTTGGTCATACGGCAGGGGCGTTTACTGGTGCTAAAGGTAACCGTGAAGGCCTATTTAGTTTTGCCTCCGGCGGTACGATTTTCCTCGATGAAATTGGCGAGATGCCGCTCAAAATGCAAACAGCGTTGTTAAGGGTGCTGGAGCAGAAGGCGATTCGCCCCGTGGGCAGTGAGAAGGAAGTCAATATTGATGTCCGGGTGATTGCGGCAACTAACCGTACTCTGATGGATGAAGTCGAAGCGGGGAACTTCCGTCGCGATCTTTATTATCGACTGAATGTGCTGGATATTTTTATTCCTCCGCTGCGTGAGCGTCCGGAAGATGTGGTCGAATTGACCCACCATTTTACCCGCCAATTGGCTGCTGAATTAGGCGTGCGTGAAGTGGTGTGGAGTCATGAGGATATGGTGAAGCTGCAACAGCACGAGTGGCCAGGCAATATCCGCGAACTGCGTAATATGATTGAGCGCTGTATTCTGCTCGGCAAACCGCCAGCGGAGTACTGGAAGCAGCAGGTTAAAACCGAGTCTTCGGCTTTGCAGGGTTATCCTTTAGATTGGCCATTAAAAGATGTGGAAAAACACCATGTGACGAGTGTGGTCGATCTGCATTCTGGTAATAAATCTGCGGCTGCTCGGGACTTAGGGGTTTCCCGCAAGACCTTAGATCGCAAATATAAAGAGTGGTTTGACGTTAGCGACGAGCAGGAGTTTTAAGTGTCTTTTTTTACTCACTTTTTTGGAGTTAGTTGGCAGCAAATGCAGGCTAAAGTGCGTTATCGCATTTTGATCCTCACATTGCTGCCGATTTTGCTCACTTTGGTGAGTTTAGTGTTTATCACGATTTACTGGAATATCAGCTACACAGGCAAGCAACTGTTTATGAAGGTCAAAGCCGATTTGGCTGTGGCTGAAAACACCCTGCAACAGGTGCAAGTTCGCCAAGAAAAACAGCTAGAAAGAGTGATGACCTCATGGACATTCCAGAATGATTTTAGGCCGATCCTCAGTGGTGCATTAGATCATAGGACGAGCATAGATAGTTTTCTTGATGAGCAAAAGCAGCAACTCGATTTAGACTTTTTGCGGCTGGTCAGTGTGGCTGAAGCGGCGGCGGATCCTGATTTACGACAGATTTTACCGAAAATGGGTGGAATGTTGCCTTATTCAGGACTGATGGTGTTATCTCGTGAACGTTTGGCGCGGATTGACCCTGATTTAGCGCAAAGAGCGAGTATTCCACTGTTAGCGACCTTGCGGGCACAAAGTCCCAATAAGCAAGTTGAGGATCGTGGTTTGCTCAGCCGTAGCTTGTTGCCGATCCCCGATACTGAAGGCAAAGTGGCATGGTATCTCGACGGCGGGGTGTTATTTAACCGCGACACCCGCATCGTCGACCATATCCGCGATCTTGTCTACGACAAGGGTACCTTGCCCGAACGTTCAATTGGTACTGTGACGATTTTTCTCGATAATATTCGGGTATCGACTAACGTTCCTTTGCATTTTTTTCCACAGCCGAATGAATCCCAAGGGCGTGCGCTGGGGAGTTTGGTCTCGGAGGAAGTGCGAGAAAAAGTGTTAAATCACGGAGAGTTATGGGTCGATAGGGCGTTTGTGTACAATGATTGGTTTATTTCTGCCTATGCGCCGTTAGAAGATGTCCGTGGACAACGAATTGGGATGATTTACACCGGTTTTTCGGAGTCACCTTTTATTCATAACTACCTGCTTAATATCATTGAGTTAGGTACCATTCTGATGTTAGTGCTGCTTATTTCAGGTTTGCTGGTTTACCGCGGTGCCTACAGTTTATTGCAGCCGATTGAGCGGATTCACCATGTGGTGCAAGCGGTGCAGTCTGGGCGCAATGTGCGTATTGGTGCCTTGGGGTTAGATAGGGATAACGAGTTGTCGAATCTTGCCGAGCAGTTCGACCGTATGCTCGACCTATTGCAGCGGCGCAACGCGCAAATTCAAGCCGCTGCCGAACAGCTCGAAATGAAGGTCGAAGAGCGTACTCGTAGCCTGCAAGATAAGACCTTAGAGCTACAGCGTAACGTCGCTTTACTCAATGAGACACGCCAGCAGTTAGTGACTAATGAAAAGTTGACCGCTCTAGGAGAGTTAACCGCTGGTATTGCACACGAAATCAATAATCCGACCGCTGTTATCCTCGGCAATATGGAGTTACTGCGCTATGAGCTGGGTGATAATGCCGACGTCGTAAAAGAAGAAATTGATCTAGTTATTCAGCAGGTTGGTCGTATAAGCACTATTATCCGTAGCCTACTGCAATATAGTCGCCCGGGAGAGTTTAACGCTCCCTTAGAGATGCATCCTATCACGCCGATCATTGAGGAAATGCTGGTATTAGTGCGGCATTCAATTCAAAAGCAAGAAGTTGTGCTGATAACGGAACTGAACGCCAGTTGCCCTGTTCAGGTCAATCGCCCGCAGTTACTGCAAGTACTGATTAACCTTGTGGTGAACGCAGCCCATGCGATGGATGGTAAGGGACGCATTTGGGTTCGCACTTATGATTGGGTGCAGCAAGATATGCCGATTGGCGTCAAAATCGAGGTTGAAGACGAAGGGTCTGGGATTGAGCCTGAGCAATTGGGGCGGATTTTTGATCCTTTCTATACCACGCGTAAAGATGGCACTGGTCTTGGGCTGTCGCTCAGCTACGGTATTATTAAGCGCATCGGTGGCACCATAGAGGTGAGCTCTGTATTAGGTAAAGGCTCAATCTTCACCATTGGCTTGTATCACGAGGCTAAGGAAGATCAACAAAACAACCTTTACGATGGCTTACATTTTTCTGGCCAAAGCACCGAAATGTCATCTTAGAAGCGACTCTGCATAAAACGCTATCAGATTGATTCACTGAATAACAAGCAAAAAAAGCCGGATGATGAATCCGGCCACAAAAGAGTGTGTGAGCAATGTCGTGCTTGCAAACTCAGGAGCACTTTAACAACGTCAGATTACCAGTCATCGGTGTTAAAGATGAGTTTTGGAACGCAAGTTAACGATAATCATTCTCAATTGTGTTTGCAAGCTATTTATTGCAAAAAAATGCATATTTTTATCTATGGTATATTTATGCAGCCACAATAGACTTGCTTAAATGTAATTTATGGTTGATCAAACTCTGAGGATCGGCATTTAGCTCGGTAATTAAATATTGGTTTCTAATCAACAGATTGAGCATTGCAGGGAAACGATTCATGGTTTTAACCTGAATATGGTTATAGCCTTGGAGGCTGGCCCATTTCTCTTGGTATTCAAGTAGGCTTTGTGCTAATCCTAAACGTCTAAAGTCTGTCGCAACGCCACCTAACCAACTGTAAAAAATCCCTTTTTCCTGTTCATATCCCAGCTTGAACCCCGCCAGTTCGCCTTCCACATAGGCTAGGAGAATCAAGCAAGTCTTGCCTGAAAGCCGTGCCGTTAAGGTGTCTGGCGTCAATGGACGGTCGAGCTCAGGAATTTGCTTACTTAGTTCGATGAGTTGTATGGCTAACTCGGGAGTCAGAGTTGTGATTGCTTTGATTTCAATTGAATACATAATTTTCTCTCACAAAAATCAGCCCCAATAGCGTATCAAGCGCATTGGGGCCGAATAAAAACTGTTCAAATTATAACAGGTCTGGCCAGTTGAGTTAATCAGGAAAATGATTTTTGTGGGCTGGTTTGCAATATCTTGTCTTGTAACACTTTCAGTAGCACACCGTAGGCGGGTAAGAATAGCCCTAGGCTAACAAGCAATTTAAAGCTGTAATCGACAGTGGCAATTTCAGGCCAGTTGGCGGCCATAAAGCTGTCTGTTGAAGCATAAAAAGCGATGCTGAAGAACACTAAGGTATCGACTAAATTACCAACAATCGTTGATGCCGCAGGCGCGACCCACCATGAACGGCTCTGGCGCAGACGGGCGAATACAGTGATATCCATCAGCTGACCAATCAAATAAGCCGCAAAGCTGGCAAACGCAATACGAAACACAAAGGTGTTCCATTGGCTTAAGGAGTCCATCCCTTGGAAGCTACCCTGATGGAATACGACTCCCATAACATAGGAAATCATCAGTGCGGGCACCATGGCCTTGAGGATGATGCTTCGAGCGGGTGTTTGTCCAAAAATGCGCACCGTTAGATCGGTTGCAAGGTAAACAAAAGGAAAACTAAACGCGCCCCAAGTGGTGTGATAACCAAACAATTGAAACGGCAGTTGTACCAAGTAGTTGCTTAGGCAAATAATCAGTATGTGAAATCCCACTAATAGCAGGAGTGCGCGGCGAAGCTGCGCAGGGGTTAACATTAACATATGTGGCCTTTTTAGTTGTGTAGGGCGGGGTGAGGGAACCCGCTAAATCGTCTGCTGTTATTTTATCCCGTTCCAGCGTGCTGAAATCGGGCCGCCATTATAGTGACCATGTTTGAAGATGCAAGCTTACGGTTTATATTTCAAGCAATTTAGCCGCGAATACTGCGCAAACCTAAGGCATAGGGATCGAAATTGTCCTACACTTTCTAAGAAATGTTAGGAGAAACCGATGAGATTATTTCTTGCCGCCTTGTGTGTTAGCTTATTGAGTTTCTGTGCTTTCGCGACTCCCAATAAGCCGGTCGTGGTGCATCTTGTCACAGCCTCTTGGGAAGGTTTTGCTAATCCTGATGAGACGGGTTACTACTTTGATCTCCTCAGGCGTGTCTTTCCATCACCGGAATGGCAGGTCGATGTGCAGTTTATGCCTTTTGCTCGTACCTTATATTTGATTGAAAGTGGACGGGTCGATATGGTTCTCAGCGTGTACAAAGGCGATGTGAAAAATAGCCTACTGAGTGAAAATGCCGTTGAGCTTGATTCAATTGATGCCGCAGTAACGCCTCAAATTGCAGCAACTTGGGCAGGGATGGAGAGTTTATCCCATAAGCGAGTCCAAGCCATGCTGGCCTATCGTTACAATATGCTGACTTCCATACCGATGTTTTACGAAGAAAGTAGCGACATGCTGAGTATGCTCAATAGTGTAAATGCGGGACGAATCGATGCAGTACTGGATTACAAAAAGAATATGGAGGCGCTCATTCCTGAACTGAGGGCGCCACAAACGTTTGTGATTATCCAAGGAGTGTTAAATGCAGAAACTTTTTTTGCCTTTGCCAATACCGAAAAAGGACAAATGCTAAAGCAACATTTTGATATTGAACATAAAAAAATCATTGACTCCGGTGAGCAGGATAGGCTTTACACTGAGACCAAAGCAAAGGGGTTTTAATGTTTCGGCATCAGTGTTAAATGTTTATAGCTCAATCAGAATCGACATTATCGTTGCAAGTTTATTCTCTAGCTCTTGCCACTCAGCCTCGGGATCTGAACCTGCAATAATGCCCGCACCGGCAAACAGATTAATTTTACCTGGCTCAATCAATGCACTGCGGATGGCGACTGAAAACTCACTCTCATCTTGATTAAAATATCCGCAAGCGCCAGCGTACCAGCCTCGCATATAGCCTTCCCGCTGGCGAATGAACTTCATTGCAGATTCTCTAGGGAGGCCTCCCACCGCGGGTGTAGGATGCAGTGCTTGTAACAGCTGAAAATCGTTCACGCCGGGCTTTAACTCGGCACGAATAGCGCGGTGCAGATGCTGAATATGATTTAACTTAAAGATTGTGGCCGCTTCTTCTGCACCGACATACTGACTCAAAGGCGTGAGCATATTGACTATGTGACGGCGAACAAGCTGATTTTCAACACTATTTTTATTGTCTTCCAGCAGCGCATTGGCTAGCGCCACATCTTCTTCTTTATTTAATCCGCGAACTGTCGTGCCCGCTAATGCCTCGGTAAACAATTGTTGCCGACGACGACGAAATAAGCGCTCTGGGGAGCAGGAGATATAAGTACGCTCAGGGCTAAATTGGAATCCAAATTGAAAACTGTTGGGGTTACGGCCTTGCCAGCAGGCTAATACCATCCAAGGATCAACTTGCTCGTTAACCTTAAGCTCTGTCAAACGTGAGAGAACGACCTTGGGCGTATCTTGATTAAATTCAGGCTCAACGACTTGTTCGACTAAGGTTTTCCAACGAGGAAAGTCCGGAATATCTTGGCGGCTCACTAGGGTGAGTTTATTGGGTGGCGCCAAGGGGCGTGCTGGCATAACCGCTTCAATAGCGGCAATCGCAAGGTCGATCTCATCGATAGGATTGTTATCGGCAAAATTAAGATTCACCCGCAAACTAAACTGATCTGCACTGCGTCTAAACTCGATTCTGGGTAGTACAAATCGGCTATTACCAAACTCAGGCCAAGATTCAATGCTGCGGTCAAAGGCTACACCGCCATAGTATCGAATGTCTGGATTGCTAGATAAAACACGTTGCCGTTCGTAAACACTGGCCAGCTCGTTATCCTGGACGCCAGTTTCAAATTTTATGTCTTTACAAGCACCTATGGCTGCAACTTCTTCAATTTTGTCACGCCCATGCCAGTAGATGCGTGGATACTGAGTTTGTGATGCCAACCATGAAATCAAAGGAATAGAGACAGTCGTTAAAGATAGCTGCACTATCGGCTCCGACGCTGGAACCTGTTTCATTTGAATGAGTTTGTCGATGAGAGACTTAAGGTCTTCAGACAGGGCATGAGCAGGCAAGTAAAACTCCAAAGATAACGGAATGAAGGTAGTGGCTGAAGTTCCGGTTCTCAGCGGTGAATATGAACTAGGTTAATGCATTCTTTTTAAAGTCATTTACACCAAGTTGATTAGAGCGTGTAAATAAGAATCTTTCGCTCAAATTAAAGGCCGAGGCCGTCAGTGTCAAGAAGCAAGCCATGAGTGTGTGACTTTTACCATAGTCTCATTTTAAGACGCAAAAAAATGTGACCAAGATGGGTCTTTTTGTCGATACCGTTGCCAGTGTTGGACATTTTGTCTCTTTGTGACTAAAGGCGTGTTCCATTTGCCGTAATTAGTCGATCTGGGTTGGTTTTTAATTTTTTTTTGGTTGAGACGGAATTATCTAAGACCACAATAGGGGGCACATCTTAAATTTCCTGTATGACAACAATAATATGATTACCAGACAAACGATTTTTAGAGTGTCGTCCTTAGCGTTAGCGATTGGGCTCAGTTTAACTGCTCACGCCGATGAAATCGCCCGCGATCCCCTGCTAAATGTGAATGAAGTGATTGTAGTCCATGGCGAAGGCGCCGATGCGGAGCAATTGGCGACCACTCATTGGAGCATCAATGAGGCCGAAATCCGTGCTTTGGGTGCGCAGACGTTAGATCAAGTGCTGAAGAATGTGCCCGGGGTTTATATCCGTGTGGGTGGCGATGGCACCCCTAGGGTCGATATACGTGGTTTTAAGACTCGCCATGTCACTTTGCTGGTCAACGGCGTACCTATGAGCAGTGCCGATGATGGGCAGTTCGATCCGAGCGTGATCCCAACCAGCCAAATTGCCTCGGTTGAAGTGTCGGTCGGCCCGACTTCAGTGCTGTACGGCCCAAGCGGTGCCGGCGGGGTGATCAATATTATTACTAAGCAAGGCAGCACAGCGCCCGCCTTGTCTGGACGTGTTGAAGCGGGTAAAGACAATACCTTTAATGGCGACATCAGCGCCGCAGGTTCGGGTGATGATTGGCAGGGATTAGTGAGTGTTAGCCGTCAACAGACCGATGGTTTCCCGATGTCGAACGATTTCGAGCCGACCAAATATCAAGACGGTGAACTGCGTGCCAACTCAGATAAAGAAGTCACCAACGTTTATGCCCAAGGTAGTTACTGGTTATCGGATAAGACCCAACTGATTGCCAACGCGGCACTGCGTAATGGCGAATGGGGCAAACCTGCCCGTGATGGAACTGGCAGTGGCAAACTTAAGTATGAGCGCACCGACGATTACGATTCACATACCTTCCAGCTCGGCTTAGCCCATCAGTTCGACGATACTTTTACCCTGCGAGGTTTTGGCTATCACAATCAAAGCGATACCTTAGAAGCCGCTTATGCCGATGAAACTTATTTGGCATTAACGCAAACTCAAGACGGTCGCTCCGTGGTTCAAGGGGTCAATTTACAGCTGATCACTGATTTTCATAAGGCCGGGCTGTTAACCACCTCTGTGATTGCTGAAGAGCAGAGCTGGAAGTCTGTAGTGGACACATACTCCAGCAATACTGGTAGTGGTACGGGGAATAACTCGGGCACTGGTTCAGGTTCTGGCGGTGGCACTGGTAGTGGTGGCGGAACAGGTTCCGGCGGTGGCACTGGTAGCGGCGGCGGAACAGGTTCTGGCGGTGGTACTGGAAGCGGCGGCGGAACAGGTTCTGGCGGTGGTACTGGCAGCGGCGGCGGAACAGGTTCCGGCGGTGGTACTGGCAGCGGTGGCGGAACTGGCTCTGGCGGTGGTACTGGTAGCGGTGGCGGAACAGGTTCCGGCGGTGCTGAAAATCTAAACGATTCCGCATGGTTATATACCGCTGCGGCCGAATATCAGTATCAATCTGAGCACAACTATGGCGTTACCTTAGGTGGAGCTTTCCATTCGCTCGATGCCTCTGATGGCACGGATGATAACTACTCGGCAATGGCGTCAAGCTACTGGCAAGTGGTACCCGATTCACGTTTAAGCCTAAGTGTGGCACGTAAAGTCCGTTTCCCTTCCATGGTGAACTTGTACTCGCAATCATCGGGTAACCGTGATTTAGAAGCAGAAGAGTCTAAGCATGTTGAGTTGGGTTTAGAGCAAAACTTACCCGCCAGCACCGACTTCTCGCTCTACGGTTATTACACGGATGCGAAGAACTACATTGCCAAAGATACTGCGGGTTTCTACCAAAATATGGGGCGCTATGAGTTCAAAGGGATTGATTTTCAAATTAATAACCATGTGATTGAACATTTGGATCTGAGCTTCTCCTACAGCTACTTAGATTCAAAAGAAATGGAAGGCGACGATACCTTAGATGCGCTGCAATACCGTCCTCGTCACCAACTGCGCTGGCAAATGAGCTATGAATTCCCATTCGAGACACAAGTCCACCTCAATGTGGAACGTATCCTCGATCAGGTTTATGCGACTCAGGTGAAGGTAAACGGACAAAACCAGTATCAACAGCAATCGTTGGGTAATTACACCTTAGTGGATATCAACTTAGTGCAGCCGCTGATCACCGATAAGTTAGACGTGTATCTGCGTGCCACTAACCTATTGGATGAGAACTACTACCAGAGTGAAGCCCTGCCTCAGGCTGGTCGTCAGTTCTTCGTGGGTGTGAACTGGCAGATTTAAGATGAAATTACTCGAGCTCGACGGTGTCAGCTTTAACTATGGCAGCCAGCTAGCCCCGGTTTTACAGGAGCTTAATCTCTCGATTGGCGCAGGCCAATGCCATTGTGTGAGTGGGCCCACGGGCTCGGGTAAATCGAGTCTATTAAATCTACTGGCGGGCGTACAGAATCGCCCGCATGAGGGCGATATTTGGCGTCACCCAGAGTTGGTTACTGGCTTAGTGATGCAGGATCCGCAAACCCAGCTACTAAGGCAAACAGTGGGCGCCGAAGTCGCCTTCGCCTTAGAGAATCTCGGCATCCCCGCCGAGAATATGTTACCTAAAGTGCAGTTAGCGCTGCGACGCGTCGGGCTGTTTTTACGGCTCGACACCTCAGTCAGCACCCTTTCCCTCGGTCAAAAATACCGTTTGATGATTGCCGCACAGTTGGTGTGTGAGCCGCATTTACTCTTGCTCGATGAGCCATGGGCGCAGCTCGATGACCATGGCGTGAGTGAGCTGTTAGCGGTATTACGTAATCTAATTGCCGAAGGCATGGCATTGGTGTTGGTGGAACATAATGCGGCGGCCTTTGCCGAGATTATCCAGCATTATTGGCAATTAGAGGCAGGCCGTTTATCCGAGGGGATATATACCGTTAGCGATGCCACCGTGCAGGAAGCACCAGTGAGAGCTTGGGGAAGTACACATCACTTAGGTAAAGTACAGGTGAGCGCCGAGGCGTTTGATTTCTGCTTCGATGGTTGTCAGCCCTTGTTTAGCTGTCCACAAGGGTTTGAGTTGCATGCAGGCGAGATAGTGACCTTAGTCGGGGATAATGGTGTGGGTAAAACTAGCCTATTAAAATCCATCGCGGGCATGCTGCACCTAAAGCTGCGCTTGCCGCTCAAAGTGTTAGGCCGTAAGCCTAAACTCGGTGTATATGGCGCCGAGTTAGGGTTATTGCTGCAAAGGCCGAGTCGACAACTGTTTGAAACCAGCGTGCTGGCCGAGATGCAGTTTAGTTTGAATCGTTTCGAACTGCCTAAAGAGCGTGCCGAGCAAATGCTGCTCGATCTCGAATTGAGTGCGCTGGCCGAACAGTCGCCTCATAAGTTGTCCTACGGTCAACAGCATCTTATTGCCTTGGCATCATTAGCCTGCTTGCAGCCTAAGGTGTTGCTACTTGATGATCCACTCGCGGGCATGGATAAAGAGTACTATCGCAAAGTATGGTATCTGCTCAGGCGCCTCAGTGCGCAAGGTTGCGCCATTTTAATGAGTAGTCACAGAGTAGTCGTGCATAGTGCCGTGTCTCGGCAACTCAGTTTACACAATGGGTTGTTGACGGAAGACACTCTGATGGAGGAGCGCTATGTGGGTTAGTTGTCGTCGATGGCGACTACGTGCCCGCCGGCGTTGGAGTCGCGAGAAGCTAGAAACCACGCTATGCGCGCTGTCGCTGTTTTTCGTCTGCGTACTTTCCGCCTGCGCTTTTGTATTGCCCGCCGATTTATTGCTGCCGCTGGCGGCCGTGAATGGCTTGCTTGTGCTCCATGGCTTAGCGCGCCGGGGCAGTATTATAGGCGTGGTTAAACTCGGAGTGATTCAACTGACGATTACTTTAAGTCTTTATTTATTGCTCTATGGCGTTGATCACCTCGCCCAAGGCGCCGTGGTGGTGGGACGCATTATTTTAGCGACTATCCCCGGCTGGTGGTTGTGTATCACAGCGGCGCCCGAGCGCATTGGCGAAGTATTAAGTGCATTTTTGCCGAGCAAATGGGCCTTTGTGGTGGCCGCATCTTTGAGTTTACTGCCCTATATGGCGGATGAAGTGCGCGAGATTTACCAGATCCAATGTTTGCGAGGCGCGCGTATTACCCCTAAGGTGCTGCGAAATCCTAAAAATTGGCCTGAGTTAGTGTATTGCGTGCTGTTTCCTGTATTAATCCAATTACTTAAATTATCTCGCCAGATGGCGGTTGCGGCCCAGAGCCGTCACTTTGGCAAGAGTACGCGTGTCACCCATTGGCACTCACCGAGAGACAAAAAATGAAGAAAAAACTTCCTCTGAGTTTGCAGGACTCGCTGTTTATTGGTTTTTGCGCCACTTTGCTGGTGGCATTGACGAGTATGTTAAGGCTTAAGCTCGGGATTTCTGGCCATAGCATGTTTTTGATGAGTTTCTTCTATTTGATTTGCTACGGCGTACTTGGGCGTTTTGGTAGCATGATTGCCTGTGGTGGTGTTGCAGGGCTAGTCGCGATGGCGCTCGGTGTTGGTAAGGGCGGCCCAATGATTTTATTGAAGTTTATCTTACCTGCTATCGCGATGGATCTGGTGGCCTTGTTGCTACCTCTCACCTTAAGCCTGCACTGGCGCTGCGTGATTTTAGGCATTATTGGCTGTATGGCCTGGGCGGTCAAAGTGGCTCTGACCAATGCGCTGGCGGGCATGGCGCTCGATGTTGTGCTGATCCAATGGGGTGCGAGCGTGCTTAAGGGTGGATTTTTTGCCACCTTAGGTGCCCTGCTGGTGCCTCCAGTGCTGCATAGGCTTAAGGCCCATGACCTCCTCCACCGTGACAAGTTTTAACTGCTAGGAATACCGATGAAAAATTGGCTTATTTGTATCGATGATACCGACGACATTGGCACTAAAGGCACCGGCGAGATAGCTGAGGAAATTGCACATTTGCTCGCGCAAAACTCGGGTGGCAAGGCTTCCTTTGTGACGCGGCACCAATTATTTGTGCATCCTGATATTCCTTACACCTCCCACAATAGCGCCATGTGTTTTGCGTTGCAGTCGCCGTTATCACAGGCCGAGATCTATCGTCTGGCGGTCGCGCATCTGGTGGCTGAATCTGCACCTAAGGCAGATCCTGGGATTGCAATTTTGGATGTCGATTCCGACTATGATGTGAACGCGCTGATAGACTTTGGGCTCAGAGCCAAGTGTGAAGTCATTACCAAAGCGGCCGCCTATCAGCTTGCTGAGCAGTTACAGATTCATCTGACTGAACACGGTGGTACTGGTCAAGGTGTGATTGGTGCTTTGGCTGGGCTTGGATTGCGGTTAATGGGCAATGATGGGCGAGTGAAGGGCCAAATCAAACTCGGTCAACTTGAAGAGGTTTCCCTTGAGCTACCTGTGGCGGATATCCTTGAACAAACCGGCTTGGATGCGGTGATGAGTACCGATAAATACCGCTTGGCCGCAGACGAAAAAGTCCAACTCAAAGGCAAAGTAAAAGCTGTCTATCTTGAACATCAATTTGTTTTATTAGTCGCGAAGGACGGTGAGCTGTGGCGTAATGCTGGCAAGCAAGCCTTGCAGGACTATTGAGGTGGGAATGGATCAAAAGTTACTCAAGCTGTTTGAATATGAGACTGAACGTTGGATTTTTCGGGCGGGTTTACAGCAATATTCAGAAGCAAGGCGGGCGGCGCGGTTGTGCACTCATTTTGCTCCAGATGATGAAGATGAGCAGATAGATGATGATCTTCATTCCTGCTATAACTGCCAATATCGCCGTTGGATGGTGGCAAGCTTCGAATGTGTAATATTAAAAAATGCTATATTATTAGACGATTAGCTCGCTCTTGAGTAATGGCATAGGATTCTACTAGGTTTTTGTCTTGTTCTTTGATGCTAATCATCAAAGCATATGGTGCTTTTATCTTCCTCAGCATAGAATGCGCGTTATACTGTCCTATACTTCCAGGAAGTAAACAACGGCATCGTGCGCCCAATCGTGCGGCATGTTACGTAGTCGATAGCAGTAATATTCTCTATGCCTTGGGGTTGCTAGTATGAGTGAGTCGGCAGAATCGGTTGACCTAATCAAATTGCCAGTGTCGAAATTGACGTTGGGAATGTTTGTCACAGCAATTGACAGAAATGATCAGGGCCGGTTGGCAATTGCAAATGCTGGACAAATCAAGCACAAGGACTCGATTCTAAAATTATCAAAGAGTGGCATCAAATATGTTTGGGTCGATACGGAGCGTTCGGCTGAACATTGTGGTTTTAAACGTAAAGCCAGCAACGATAGCCTATCAGAAGTTAAAAAATCCCTACTGACCCGTGAGAAGCAACAAGCGCAGGCGAAGGTCATTTTGACCGAAGCGAAGGATCTCATTCGCAAAGTACTCTCAGAAACATTCGAGGGTAAAGCGATTGAAGTCGCTCCTTTTGAAGCACTTGCTGACAGCATGATCGAGTCAGTGTTGTTGGATGAAGACGCCCTAAAGTGTATGTCAGCACTGCGCACTAAAGATGCTTATCTGTTAGAGCACTCAGTGAATGTCGCCTTCCTGCTCGTTACTTTCGGTAAATACCTTAAACTCGACCGCGCTATGTTAAGAGAAATGGCGGTGGGCGGCATTTTGCATGATATCGGCAAGATTAAGGTCGACAATAAAGTCCTGCATAAACCGGGCAAGCTCACGCCTGAAGAATTCGAGCATATGAAGTTGCATCAAGTATATGCACTTGAAATAATGAACGAAACCAAAGGGTTGTCTCAAATAAGTAAAGATATCTGCCTAATGCACCATGAAAAATTAGATGGGCGGGGCTATCCAAGGGGATTAAAGGGAGATGAGATACCTCGCCACGGTCGGATGAGTTGTATTGTCGATATATTTGATGCCTTAACCGCGACGCGTTGCTACAAAGAGGCCATGAGTCCTGCGGCCGCCTTTAAGATCTTACTGAGCTTGACGCCATTTCACTTAGATCAAGAGCTGGTTTATGAGTTTATTCGTTGTATCGGTGTATATCCTGTAGGCTCTTTAGTCGAATTGTCCGATGGTCGAGTTGGTATTGTTTGGACCTCCAAGGATAGAGATGCATTACATCCAATTGTGAAGTGTTTTTATTCTCTAAAAGCAAAGCGTTACACTGAAGTCGCCATGGTAGACCTTCTTAAATCAGACCTTCACATTGAGCGAGGCGTATCGCCAAGCTCCTTAGATATAGATCCATCACCCTTTTATTGATTGCCCAAGTTGCACTTGATATCTACCAAGATCTTAAGTGCCATTCATTGCCCCCGCTGCGCCAAAAGCCTTACACTGGGTGAAAGTTTGCTTTGGGCTCAGTTATGAACAGTGTTCGTCAATCTCTCCTTCCCATTCTCGTTATTCTGCTGTCTTTAGCGCTGTTAATTCCCGGCGTGACTCAACCCATTTTGAGCCTCAATGGCAGCATAGATAAGGCCAAACTCACCGAACAAGGGATTGAGCAGGTCGCACAAAGTTTCGATGAGAACTCGGGGCGCGACAGTGCCCGCGGCATGTTAAATATGGTCAGTGGCCTGTTGGGGCTGAATAACCTCAAAGGAGAGGTGGAGGTGCTGCAGCAACCCCGCAGTATCTGGAGCACAGTCACCGAATTATATAACTCTGGCAATGGCTTAGTGGCCGGTCTGGTGATGCTGTTTAGTATCATTATCCCCGCAGTGAAACTCAGTCTGATGTTGGTACAACAAAGCGTGAGTTCGGTTGCGCTGCAGTGGCGCATTCATCATCTAGTGTCTGCGCTAGCGAAATGGTCGATGGCCGATGTGTTTGTGGTGGCCCTGATCATTACCTTTTTGGCGGGCAATGCCTCGGGTGGCATGGGCGAAATGCTAAAGACCAAGGCGCAGTTTGAAAGCGGATTCTACTTCTTTACCGCCTATTGCATCCTCTCCATCGTCAGTGGTTACTTAGTGCGTCGCCCAACCCCGATTCTGTAGTTAATCAAAGGGCATACACATACAGAAGGTTCCGTATGCCCTTTATCGTTAGGAAAGCGTGCCGTTTTGATAGATGGGCATAATCCAATAACGGCATGGGTTGTGTTTACAGACCTTTGCTAGTGCTTCAAGCAGGGCGCTTTGCTGGCTTGCAGGGTGCATAATCTCAAACTTACAAAACTCCCGATAACCTTCCACCTGTTCCTTGATATTGAAATGGCTGTGCTCTCGGCTAAATCCGCAAATATTGCCCAAGCTAAAGCCGGATAAAAACTCCAACTCAATCAGAGTGTCGACTATATCGTCCTTAATATCGTTTTGGGCGATCAGGACTAGCAGTTGTTCCGTGCTCATCGGCGTTTCTCCAGCCAAAAATACAACATGGGCAGTAAATACAGGGTCGTAATGGTCGATGTGAGCAATCCACCGATCACCACAATGGCCAAAGGTTTTTGGATTTCAGCACCAGGGCCCGAGGCGAACACTAAGGGGATCAAACCAAACATGGCGGTGGTGGCCGTCATCAGAATGGGTCTGAGTCGCCGCGCGGCACCCTGTTCGACTCTCTCCCTGAGGCTGCCAAATAAGTATTTGGTTTGTTCGTAATAACTGACCATCACTACGCCGTTAAGCACGGCGACACCTAGCAGGGCGATAAAACCTACTGAAGCGGGCACCGAGAGGTACTCCCCCGAGAGATACAAGCTGACGATACCGCCCATCATAGCGAACGGGACGTTAGCGAGGATTAATCCCGATTTTGCTAGCGAGCCAAAGGTGGTGAATAAAATCAAAGTGATCAGTGCGATAGCTATTGGGATCACCAGCAACAAATTGCTGGTGGCGCGCTGCTGGTTTTCAAACTCGCCACCGAAGCTGACGCTATAGCCGCTTGGTAGTTTGATTTCCTTGGCGATTTTGCTGTTAAGCTCTTCCACAAAGCCCACAATATCCCGCCCTTGAACGTTGGTGGTGATTACCGAAAAGCGATTTCCCTGTTCCCGCTCGATCAGGATAGGGCCCTGTTTATAACTCAATACTGCCACGTCACTTAGGCGTTTCAGGGAATGATCTGGCATTACCAATAGCTGATTTTGCAGTTCGTTGATATTGCTGATCTGCGCCTGATTATTGGCGATAAGCACAGGCGTGCGCTTCTTCCCTTGCAGCACCTCGGTGACGACCACACCTTCGAGTTGGCTCTTGAGGTAACGGGCAAATTCCATAGTGCTCATCCCAAACCCACGGGCGAGCTCGTTATCTAAGGTGAGATTAATAAAGGGGCTGCCTTCAATCATCGCCATCTTAACGTCGACACTGCCCTGAGTTGCAGTGACCAGTTGTTCTATTTCGCTGGTGAGTTTTCCTAAGGTCTCGATATCATTCCCGAATACTTTAATCGCGACATCCCCAATACTGCCTGTGAGCATTTCGGAGACACGCATCTGTATCGGTTGCGTAAAGTTAAAGTTCACGCCGGGATATTTAAGCAGCACAGTGCGGATGGCATCGATAAGCTGCTCTTTAGTGGCAAAACGCCATTCGCTGCGGGGCGCCAGCTCTAAAAACACATCGGTTTCGTTCAATCCCATGGGATCTAAACCAATCTCATCGGCACCAGTGCGTGCCACCATCTGTTTGATTTCGGGGATTTGGCTTAGCAGTGTTTGCTGGATCTGTTTATCGATAGCGATGGAGGCGTCGAGGGAAATCGAAGGGGATTTCTCTAACTGGAGAATGATGTCGCCCTCATCTAAGGTCGGCATAAAGGTTTTCCCCACCAGACTAAATAGGCCCAGACTGACGATCAGCAAGCTAAAGGCGGTGAGCATAAAAGGTTTTTGCCAACCAAAGCAGGCTTTTAGGCTTCCAAGGTAAAGATGCTTGAGCTTTTCGATGGCCTTAGGTTCTTTCGCGGCCTTTTCGTTAACGAGGTATGAGGCAATCACGGGGATCACGGTCAGCGATAACACCAGCGCCGACAGCATGGCAAACACTATGGTGATGGCGACTGGGGTAAAGAGTTTGCCTTCTAAACCACTGAGGGTGAGCAGTGGCGAGAACACTATGATGACGATAACCGTGCCCGAGACTACGGGAATGGCGACGTCTTTGGTGGCGCGAAAGATCAAGTGTAAACGCGGCAAACGCTGTTTAGTGGCGATTAAATTCACCATGTTTTCAACCACGACCACGGAGGAGTCCACTAACATGCCGATAGCGATAACGAGGCCTCCAAGACTCATCAAGTTAGCGGAGAGATTGAAGTAATCCATCATCAAAAAGGTGAACAGTGCGGCTAGCGGTAGCGACAGGGACACCACTAACGCGGCGCGCACATTACCTAAAAACAGTGCCAGCAATACGATGACCAGCACTACGGCCTCGAATAGCGCATTGGAGATGGTCTCAATAGCGGTATTGATCAGGTTAGCGCGGTCGTAAAAGGTGTTTATCTGGCTGCCTTCAGGGAGAGTCAGGCTGATTTGCGCCAGTTTTTCCTTAATGTTGTTAACCACTTGTGCCGTATTGGCATCCTTGAGGGCAATGATTAAGGCTTCGGCGGTTTCGTTACCATCCTTAGTGACGGCGCCGTATCGCGCAAGGTGGCCTATCTGGATATCGGCGAGATCCTGCAAGCGGTAGACCTTGGCATTATCGGCTTTGATCACTAGCAGTTTAAGCTCGTCGATATCATCGATGCGTCCCTCGGAGCGCACTATGATGGTGTCTGTACCTATGGTGAGCTTACCGGCACCTTCGTTGTGATTATTCTCCACAATTGCCTGTTGTAGCGCGGCAAAGCTCACACCCGCAGCCGCCATCGCCGCAGGATTGGGGCTGATGCTAAAACTCTTGGCATAACCGCCGAGGATATTCACATCGGCAACACCCGGCACTGTGCGCAGCAGCGGCCGAATTTCCCACTCGAGTAATTGACGTCGCTCCAGTAGGGAAAGATTGGGGTTTTCGAGTGAAAACATAAAGATTTCACTCAGCGGCGTGCTCATTGGCGCCACACCGCCACTCACACCTTCGGGAAAACTGTCCCAGACCGCCGAGAGGCGCTCGCTCACCTGTTGGCGCGCCCAATAGATATCCGTGCCTTCTTCAAAATCGAGGGTGATATCGCTAATGGCGTATTTAGTGGTCGAGCGCAGAATCGATTGCTGCGGAATGCCGAGCAGCTCGGTTTCAATCGGGACGGTAATCTGGGCCTCGATTTCCTCCGGCGTCATGCCGGGAGCCTTGAGGATGATCTTCACTTGGGTTGGGGAAATATCCGGAAAGGCATCCAAGGGAATGGCAAACCAAGCTCGTGCGCCAGCCAACATGAGGATCAGCGCCACAATCAGCACAAAAAGTCGCTGAGTGAGCGAAAAACGGATCACAGAGGTGAGCATCTTATTCGCCTCCTAAACCGAGCATGATGCCTTTCACCGCGGCAACCGACTGGGATAGGACTTGCAGCTGACTCAAGTCTTGATCGCTGGCGACAATATATTGCTCCGGAGTTGAGCCTAAGATATCGACCGTTAGCGCATTGAGCTGGTTATCGGACAGAGTGAACACTTGGCTGTCTTGCTCCCAACTAAACACACTGTTTTTGGGGAGCAAATACACGGCTTTTTGATACTCGGGAACCACAGTCATTTGCTGACCTAACAACAGGTTACATTCCTGTGGCACCGACGATGACCAAGCCGTGACAAAGGCGCCTTCGGCAATCGCCGACAGTGACTCAATCGCGATATGGCATTGATTAATATTGATGGCCGACAGGGAGTGGGACTGGCCCGTCGGCACATTCACTTTGACGCGGATGCTGTTATTGGGCACCAGTGAAAATAGCTGATCCCCCGCCATATAAGGGCCGCTGATGGCATTGAGTTTAACGATACCGTCAACGGGCGCGGCGACCACTAAGGAGTCGGTAGCCGCATCCGTGCTGTGGACGCGCTCCATAAAGTGCTGCATATGCTCGTATTCGAGGTGAGTCGTGAAATAGTCCTGACTGATCTCACGCCATTTTTCGGCGCTTATGCTGCCATTGGCGAGCAAAGGTTTGTTGCGCTCATAACGACTCTTGGCGAGTTGATACAGGGTAGCCGCGGCCTCGACTTGGGCGAGGTAGTGGAACACTTCTGGCCCTGTGAGTTTAACTATCGCTTGGCCTTTACTGACGCGCTGGCCTTGGCCGACGAGAAAGTGCACCTGCTGGATATTCTCGGGCGTGCTGATCCAGTAATCATTGCCGGGGAGGATTTCAACCTGCGCCGGCAGTGGGCTGCCCTCATAACTGGCGACTCTTTGGGGTTGGGTGTAATTGAGGTCGAGATTACCTAAGGCGCTAATGGCTAAGCTTTCGGCCTGTGCCAAACCTACAACACTCGTGGATAAACAGAGAAGGCATGCGCCGTACTTGGCCATCATAATGAAATTCCTAAGGCTTGGAGTTGTTGGGAATGCAGTTGTTGTAAACTGACGCGGTTGAGCGCCAAGCGGGATTCGGTGTCGAGCGCCTCCATATAGCGGCGTAGCCAGACTTCATAACTCACCTGATCTTGATCTTTTACCTTGGCGAGTTCCTCGGTAATGGTGCGACTGAGGGCGAGCGCTTGGGTGAGTAGGCGCTGTTGCTCGACGAGGTTAGTTTGCTGGCGGACTAATTGATCCCATTGGTTTTTAAGCTCGAGGGCGCTGCGGTCAAGATTGAGACTTTGCTCGGTATTCGCTTGTTGCCATTGGGACAAATCGCTCTGGGACAGCGCCGAGCCCAAGGTTAAGGGCACTGACACGGCTATGCCTAACTGCTGATCATCCACGCCCGTATCCGCGGTATTTTTTGCTGTGAGTGAGACGGTCCAAGGATCGCGCTCACCCGCTTGCTGAGTTTGGATCAGCAGCAGGTGTTGCTGTTGTTGCAGCTTTAGCAATTGCCATAGGGGATGTTGGGCTAAGGTCTCGGCGCCCTTGCCAAGCGGGCGGTCAGTTTCTTCTATCGCGCTCGGCATTCGGTCTTGACCCGTCAGCTGTTGATACAGGGCTAAAGATTGGGCTTGTTGCTGCAGAATGTCGGCGCGGCTTAAGGCGATATCGACACTTTCCCGCTCCAGTAGCAGAGTGTTGGCCAGTGGCAGTTCCCCCGCATCGGTCAGTTGTTTTTGCTGGCGATGGAGTTTATCGAGCAACTGCTGTTTGCGCTCAAGCTGCGACAGTTTGACTTCGCTCTGGCGGTATTCCCACAAGCTCTGCCTTAATAATCCCGAGAGATACAAGCCTTGCAGCGCTGTTTGTTGTTGATGAATTCGCTCGGCGAGTTGTTTTATTTGCTTATCGCTGTTGTGTAGCGCGGGCGATTTAAATGGCAAATTGACTGAGAGTTCCTGCTCGTAGCTGTTACTATTATCCAAACTCCCGAGGTGACTTAAGCTAATGCTCGGCAGGCCAGTGAGCCAGGTCGAGCTGGATAAATTTGCCGATTGGGTATTCGACGAAGTGAGATGAGTCAACCTAGCTTGGCTGCTCGAAAGCGCTTGGGAAAGTTCGGCTTCCGCCGCAAGACACGGGAAACTACTGCCGACTAAGCTGGTCAACAGACATAACTTGATACAAGACGAACTGACAGACATGAGATGATTCTGTGGTATTAAACAATGCTGTCAGTGTAGGGATTGACGGGTGAAAGTCGTCGGGGACCTGTATCATAAACCCGCCTATGGTACATATGCCCCATAAAATAATTGATTGATTTTGCTTTTATTTAGGAGTTTTAGATGAAGGATATTGTCATTATTGGTCTGCTGGCACTCATCATGTGCTTTAAGCTTTTTGACATTAGTTCCGACATTCAATTAGGCATTCCGCAATGGCATTTAGTGCAGGAAGCCATACTCTTAGTGCTCACCGCTGTCGGGGCCATCTACCTCAGTTACGATTTAATGCGCCGCTCGCGCGAGGTTAAAGCCTTAGCAAAACGCCTCGAGTACGCCGATAAGAAAATCGACAATATGTCGACCCAAATGCGCTCCGCCAGACAGGAATACAGCCAAGCCGTATCAAACCAGTTTGATACTTGGGGTTTTACCAAGAGCGAGCAGCAAGTCGCGTTTTTATTGCTTAAGGGGCTGAGTTTTAAAGAAATTGCCGAAGTGAGGCAGACAAAAGAGAAAACCGTTCGCCAACAGGCGTCGACCATTTATGGCAAGGCCGACGTAGATGGTCGCCACACCTTTTGTGCTTGGTTTATGGAGGATTTTATTCAAGAACATAACCAAGAACTGGCGGCAAACGAGTCCGATAGCGCCCATAAAGCCGCTTAAGCTAAACTCTCAGGCTTAGTTTTTATAGCTATTTGTTATTGAAAATCGATATTGGCTGGCTTTTTAGTTCTAAACAATAATGAGCATCCCCTAAGTTTGCAGGAAGATGCAATTGAAAAACTGGCTGATTATCGTGTTTTCCCTGATTGCCCTCGTTGCATCCACGCAAACCACAGGATTACTCCGCTCGCTGATTGAGTTTTCCGCCTTTTTAGGCGTACTGGGGTTGGCTTGGCGGATTAAACCCAACGCCGAATAAAGCTTCCCGCGTTAGCGCGTCAATCAGAGTCGTTAGACTCAAATCCAATCTATTGAAAATACAGAATATAACCTAAAGACGTTACCCCAATTGCCGTCCACAGGATCACGCCCAGCAGCAAAGGCTTAGGGCCGCTTGCCCGCATTTTTTGCACCGTAATCCCCGCACCAATCAAGAACAGACACAGAACCAAGGTACGTTTCGACACAATAAACAGCGTGTCGTAGAGCGGCTGAAACTGCGGTAACCAATGGGCGATTGCGATGGCTAAACAGTAAAATCCGATAAAATACGGTAGGTTAAGCTTACGTTTATCGCCGCCAAAGATCAGCGCACTGACAAGGGCGATAGGGATAATCCATAGTGCGCGCGCCAGTTTAATGGTCGTGGCGGTTTTAAGTGCTTCATCACCATAGGCAGAGGCCGCGCCGACGACTGAGGAAGTGTCGTGAATCGCGATGGCACTCCACACGCCAAAATCGTATTGGCTCATATTGAGCAAATGCCCGAGGGCGGGGAATAAAAACAAAGCCACCGAGTTGAGTACAAATACACAGGCTAATGCGGTAGCGGTTTGGTCTGGTTTGGCATTAATGGCGGGCGATACGGCGGCAATAGCGCTACCGCCACAAATAGCGGTGCCTGAGGCGATTAAGTGGCCTGTGATCGGGTCAAACTTTAAAGCGCGAGTCACCATAAAGCCCAAGATCAGCGTAAAAATAATCGAGCCGACAATTAATCCGAGGTTATGGCTGCTGGCCTCAATCGCGGCGTTGAAGTTAATGCCAAAGCCTAAGCCGATAATCGAATAGGACAGTAATTTTTTGGTGAGGGCGGCGATATTCCAGTCGTTTGGCACCCAACCTAGGCTGGCTAAGGTAAAACCGAGCACAAGTGCCATAGGGGATGAGATAACAGGCGCGAGACACAGTAGCGCGGCGCAGATAAACACAAGGCGATGAGGTTGCTTAAGTTGCGAGACTATCGATGAAAAATTCATAACGCCTTAGGTTTGCGACTGAGTGTTTGGTTCTAACTACTGGAGCGCGGTTTTATATGGCAACGAGGTTAGAACTGAGACGCTGATAAAAGCGGGTATTATAGCGATGGAATTAATCTTCAATAAAATCAATTTAATTTATTTTGAGAGTCAGTTTTACTGATTGTTGGGCCGATGGAATGATCATAAAGGAAAGCTGAGGAGATTCACCTATGGTTTCATCTCCTCCAACTGTAGGATTAAATTAAAGATTAACAATGCTTTGCAGGCTGTAGTCACCACCGTCTTTAGCGGTAAATAACTTGTCTTGAATATCGTTGGCGCTTGGCATTCCCGCATGTAACAGGCTTAACCAATGGCGCGATGTGGCGTTGCGAGTGTCCTTTGGCTCAGTCGCTTGTGCCATTGGGGTTTCAATTTGCACATCTTCCAAATTCGCTAAATCCCGCGCGCCTATCATGCCAGTGCGGTCGAAACACAACTCTACATGGCAGCCTTGGTCCTGTAACACTATGGCGCTCGGTGCATCTTTAGTGCCGTTGAAGGCAACAAACTGCTTTGCTTGGCGTAATCCGCTGTGGCTGCCGTCGGCAAAAAATGCCAGCAGGTGTTGGTAATAAACCACATAGCTGATCACATCTTGGTGCGAACCCGCATCCAGCGGGAAATGACGGTCGAGGAACTGCTTCGCCTGGGCAGGTTTTTCATGTTCGGCCACGTTCACTTGGGCGACGGCAAGCACTTCTTCGGCGATGAAGCTGTTAAGATTCGATTGGATCTGGTTGCTCTTGATAATTGACATATTCATCGCTAGTTCCTCTACACTTTCCAATTTAAAAATTAGGGCCTTGATTTCACTTTAGCTTGTCCAACAGCGTTAATCGTTAAGCAGTGCTAGGTGGATAACCCTTCCTCGATTGCTTAATTTGTAGTCTAGTCTTTTTTTGACTACAATTTCACAATAAAAATTTTACAATGTGAATTTTACAAAATGCGCAATGACCAGAGCTTGATGAGAAAATCACACTTCCTTGGGACAAAAATACGTAACCTACGGAAACGTAACAATTTAACCATGGAAGATTTATCAGCACGTTGCATCCGCGTCGATGCGGGCAGTGCGCCCTCTGTGTCATATTTGTCGATGATCGAACGCGGCAAACGCGTACCCAGTGCCGAAATGTTGGCCGTGATTGCCACTGTATTTCAAAAGGACGTTGACTGGTTTTTAGACGACGTGCCCGAGGAGAGTGCCATCACGCCGGACAAGGGCCGCCGTGGCGGGATCAGTGGCATGGCGCTCGAACCCAGCTTTTTGTTTTCAAATGATATTTTGCAAATAGCCATCCCTGAAATGCTATCCCAGACTGGGATCTCGGGTCGGCAATTCGCCCACTTATTAATTCGCGCCCATCAGGAGCACCATCAAAACCATTTCCCCGATCTTGAACGTGCCGCCGAAGAGGTTGGGTTAAAACGTATGCCCTTATCCCTCGAGGAGATGTTGGATATCGCCAAGGGCGTAGGCTTAAAAATCAAATGGATAGATAGTACGCCCCAGGAAGTGATCGACGAGCGTGGCGTAAGCTCCCATCAGTTAGTGACCTCTTTCTTCGAGCCGCCCAGCACGATTTACATCAATAAAGTCCTTAAAAATCGCCCCAGTCGGCTGAAGTACGATCTCGCCGCCCATATCGGTCATTGCGTATTGCACAACAAAGATGGGCTTAAGAATGTGATGATCTCCGGCCGAAAACTGGAGATGGATGAAGAAGTCACGATGCAATCTAATACCCTGAACGCGCAGGATATTTTGCATGCGTGGCGCGACTTCGAATCCAGCTTTTTTGCCGGAGCCCTGTTATGCCCTAAGGTGCCGTATCGACAATTACTCGACCGTCACGGTTACGAAATTGAGGTGCATAAACAGCTGCAAGTGTCGGCCTCGGTCGCCATGCGACGGATGACTGTGGTATCGCCTTATCCCCATTGGCATTATTTTGATGCCTATGCGCCGGGCAAACTCAAGGCCGTTTACCGTGGTAATGGCATTCCCCTGCCTTGGGGCAATATGCGGCTGGTGGAAGACCCTTGCCAGCATTGGGCGGTGTTTAGAATGATCAGTGAACCTTCAGTTGGGACATCGGCGCAAATTTCGATTTTAAATGTGGGTAATGAACCACGGATTTACTGCTGCGAGTCGATTAAGGTCGAAGACTCGGCGGGCAACCCCCATGTGCTCTGTGCCGGTATCGATTTAAATCCGGCCATTGAGGCTCAAGGTAAGGATGCACTCTCTATCGCCCATGATTTAAAAGCCGCCTGTGTCTCTGGCGGCGGATCAGTCGCGATTCCCAAGCATATTAAAAGCGATCTCGTCAGCGTGGCTAAAATATTGAATATCAACTGGATTGAACGCGGTATTAAAAATGATGCCCGGCTTATCTGCTCCCGCGGTGCCGTCTGCCCACGGCAACCCAGCTGTTATCAAGCGGGTAAATCGCAGTGTGATGGGGTGGAGTAAACTATGCCGCGAAGTTTTGCATAGGGTTTAGTAAATGGCTGCTATTAAGTACTCTCACTTCAGTGACACGTCGCCCTTTTATTTTATAAGAAGTCGTCCCTGAGGGCTCGACGGCGGCGTCTGCAGCATATGGATGTGCGAATGCCGCGATCACATGGATGTGAATGAGCGGCTATGTCGCCAATGGTCACTGTCGCGAGAATGTTTAACTCAGCGAACTCAGATGTCTGTATTGCTCATTGAGTTGATAGTGCACACATAACGGCTTTATTCTGAGGTATGAGTAACTAATTAATAAAAAGGGATTTTATGTCTGATGATATTGTAGAGTTTAACTGGAAAGAGCCTGTGTTTTGCGCAGAAGGAATGGAACTATTTCCAAGGGATACATTAGATCGCGCTAGATACGCTTCTTTTTTACACAATTATTTGGCAGTTAATGCCATCGATGGCGGCTATGTTTTAAACCTAAATGCAAAGTGGGGGTCTGGTAAAACCTACTTTATTAATCGCTGGATGGAAAGTATTAAAGATACGCACCCTGTTGTTTACATTGATGCATGGAAGCAGGATTACTCTGACGATCCTATGCTTACCGTTATTTCATCTTTGATAAATGCTTTAAGTGAGCAATTGCCTGCTGAAAATGAAATTCTGTCAAATATTACTGAAAAATCAGCCCGATTTATCAAAGCAGCTGCGCCTGCTTTACTCAAAGGATTGGTGAAAAAGACTGTTGGTTTGAATTTAGATGATATTAAAGTTGAAGGTGAGCCAAAAAGTGATGACAAATTCATTTCTGATACTTTAAGTGAATCTGCCGCCGCAGTTGCACAATGCTTAGTAAAAGACCACAACGATAAATTGCAGTCAGTCAACTATTTGCGAAATGAAATTAAAGCGTTAATTACGGCAGTCATTGCACATAAGCAAGGTGCTTTAAAAATGCCTGCTTTTATCTTTATTGATGAACTCGATCGCTGTCGACCTAGTTATGCCGTAGAAATGTTGGAAGTGGTTAAGCACTTCTTTGAATTAGATAATATTGCCTTTATTGTGGCGACTGATACTGAACAACTACAGCATGCGGTGAAAGCAGTTTATGGTGATGGCTTTGATGCTCAAACCTATTTAGGTCGGTTCTTTAGGCGGCGCTACTCGTTAACCGAGCTTTCTCGCTATGAATTTGTAAGCCATATTACTGAAAATAAAGTCACTTATAATCCTAAGTGGAAGGAATTTGTACCTAGCCTAGCTGAATTAGATGACTTTACTAATGTGGTTTCTATTGTGGCGGATAGATTTAGGCTTTCGCTAAGGGAAACAGAGCAGTTGGTCGATAAGTTTTTATCAGTGCTAAGCAATGCTCAAAAAACGCTGAATCCTTATTTATTGTTAATTTTATTTGTATTAAGAGATAAACATTACTCACTATATGACGAATGGATGGAAGCAATTAATAAAGAGGCTAGCTTTGGTCAATCTATTGGAAAATTAACTTATCGAATGGATATTTTCCCCATGTTTTATAAAAGCAGTGATCAAGTTTTTTTTCCAAGAGAGAAACGAGCCGATTCTCTGGTTGATCTTCAACAAAGCCTTGATATGATTTTATCTATTATGAATAAGGTGTGTTCTCCTTGGAACCAGAGAGAAAAAGATAAATTTATAGACAATTTGGAAGGTGCATTATATTCATCTTCATCTCCTAACCTAACTGTAAGAGCAAATAAGTTGTATCAAATAAGTCTTATGAGTCTCAAAGCCAATAAGTCAGATTATAAAAACTGGGTTGAGCTAGCGGTGTCTTTTGATAAATAGAAAGAAGTGTTGATCTATACTCCTAAGTCATTTTAGAGTCACCTACTTATAAATTTTTGGTGTTAATGTAAAAAATCGTAAGCTACAAAAATACACCGGAATTAACGAGATTAAGCACTGGCATGTAAGTGACCGTTGGCGGCATGGATGCCGCCGTCGAGCCCTCAGGGACGAGTTAATGGCGTGTCACTGGAATGCCAGTGCTTAGTCATTTTAGGATGATTCAACCTATTTTTTATAGAATTATGGTTTGGTTATCCGTCTCACACTCTGAGACTTGCACCCATCTTTAAAAGTTTAATCAGATATTTATCGCTAGATTGTACGCAGAGATCGATGATTCAGCGCTGGCATACAAGCACCGTTGGCTACATGGCCGCTCTTTCACATCTGATCCATAGGGATATGGGAAATGTCACTATGATGTCTGGAACATCATTGACCATGTGATCGCGGCATTTGCACTTCCATGTGCAGCAGATGCCGCCGTCGAGCCTATAGGGATGACTTCTTGTCCAACCAAAGTCGGCGAGTCACTGGAATGCCAGTGCTTAATCATTAGCTGGACTGCTAGTAATCGCTAAGCTCTAATCTGTCCAGTGCCTGAAACTAGGTATTTTTCAGTGGTTAAGGCTTCGAGTCCCATGGGGCCGTAGGCATGTAGCTTAGTGGTGGCTATGCCGATTTCGGCGCCGAGGCCGAGTTCACTGCCATCGGAAAAACGTGATGAGGCATTCACCATAACGACAGAGGCATCCACTGCGCGTTGAAAGCGGGCGGCGGTGAGTTCATTGTCGGTGCAAATCACCTCGGTATGGTGGCTGCCAAACTTAGCGATATGTTGGGTGGCAACCTCAAAGCTGTCGACTTGGCGAATGGCGATTTCTAAGTCTAAGTATTCTTGGCCAAAATCTTCTTCTGCCATATAAGTGCAGGCGTCGAAATACGCGGCGGACTGAGGACATGCATTGATTTTAACTTGATGTTCTGTCAGTGCTTTGGCGACGCGGGGCAAGAATCGCGGCGCGATATCCTTATGCACTAACAAGCCCTCGAGGGCGTTGCATACGCCTGTGCGTTGGGTTTTACCATTAAGCAGCAAATCTAAGGCGATATCTTGATTGGCGTCCTTATCCACATATAAATGGCACACGCCCTTAAAGTGCTGAATAACCGGAATGCTACTGTTTTCAGTGACGTAATTAATCAGTCCTTCGCCACCTCGAGGGATGATCACATCGATAAATTCCCGCTGCTGCATCAGTTCGAGCATTAGGGCGCGGTCAGGATCGGGGATTACGCTGATAAGTGCTTTAGGCAAACCATAGGCGGTCAGTACCGCCTGTAAAATGCTGGCGATCACTTGGCTGGTGTGCAGTGCTTCTTTACCGCCACGCAGGATCACCGCATTGCCGGATTTAAAGCACAATGCGCCAGCATCGGCGGTGACATTTGGGCGCGCCTCATAAATCATACACACCACGCCGAGTGGCACACGCATCTTACTGATAGATAAGCCGTTAGGTCGTTTACCAATAAAACGCTCGCGCCCAACGGGATCGGGCAGGGCGGCGATGGTTTCGATTCCTTGCGCCATCGTCTCGATACGATGCTGGTTCAGCGTGAGGCGATCGACCATTGCAGGGCTTAAGTTATCCTGAGTCGCTCGGTGCACGTCAATCAGGTTCGCGCTTTGGATTTCATAGGTTTTTTCCCTTAATGAGCGCGCCATATCCAGTAATACGGTGTTTTTTAACGACTCATCGAGTTGGGCGAGTGTGCGGGCCGCATGGGCGGCATCGGCAGATATTTGTTTAATTAGGCTCATAGTTTCTCCACTCAAATGGATTTAAGAATGGCGATATTCTTATCGGAAATGATGGGGCCGGTTTTTTGCTGGAATTCACTGGCAAACGCCTGATCATCCTGCTCGGTAATAAAACTCAGTAGGCAACTGCTGTAGTTAGATTTGGCTTTTGCTAACTTAGTGCCATCGCCTTTACGCACTAGAATAGTGTCGCCCACTGAGAAATCCCCTTTGACTTCAACCACATCATCGCTGGTTAATTGCTCGCTGTGCTGATCGAGCGCGAGGTCAAAATCATCCTCGACGATCACTTCGCCCTGCGCTTGCGAGGTGTGGGTCATCCAATGCAAATGCTCCTGCATCGGTTTTTCATAGGGAGTGAAAAGGGTGCCCGGATTTTGCCCCTTTAGCAGTTGGCTAAAGGAGTCGGCATTAAAGCCATTGATAATAAAGGTTTCAATGCCATGGGAGATGGCTTTTTCGGCGGCTTGGATCTTAGTGCGCATTCCTCCGGTGCCAACATCGCTGCTGGCGCCTCCCGCCATCGCATAGATCTCTGCATTGATTTCAGTCACTTGCTTGATCAATTTGGCATTGGGATGCTCATGGGGATTTTGATCATAGAGTCCATCCACATCCGAGCAAATGATCAAGGTGTCGGCATCGGCCGCAGCTGCCACCATGGCCGAGAGATTATCGTTATCGCCAACCTTAAGTTTGTCGGCGGTCACGGCATCATTCTCATTGATGATCGGCATTAAACCGTGGTCGAGCAGGCTAAAAATTGTGTCTCGAATACTGATATAACGCTCGCGATTACGTAAGTCGCCATGGGTCAGTAGCAGTTGGGCGGTGGGAAAATCAAATAGCTTATTCCACGTCGCCATCATATCCGCCTGACCCGCGGCCGCCATGGCCTTTTTCACCGTGACACTCGGCTGAGCTTGGCCCTCAAAATGATGCCAACCAGCGGCAACCGAGCCGGATGAAACCAGTACCACTTGGATACCTTGGACACGGCAGTAAGTAATAAACTGGGCGATACCCAAGAGATAATGGCTACTGCAACCTTGCTTGTGGGGCGCGATTAAGGCGCTCCCCACTTTGACGACAATACGTTTACGGGGAGAGTCTGTCATAACGCCTCCTTAGCTTTCCTCGGCCAGTACACGACCAGCCTGATGGAATTGCTTAGTGGTTTTAGGACAAGGATCGTTATCGAATTTGCTCACCAGATAAATCACAGTGCTGCTGACAACAAAGCCAGGGATCATCTCATACACTAAGCTACTCAATGCCTTACCATCGGCAAGCACGGGGGCATAAATCCAAAAGAGTACCGTGAGCGCGCCCGAAATAATCCCCGCAATCGCCGCTTTATGGGTGAGATTGGCTTTATACAAACTAAACAGCACCAGTGGACCAAATGCGGCACCAAAGCCTGCCCACGCATTACTCACGAGGGAGAGGATACTGTTCGAGCGGTCAAGCGCCAGCAGCGTTGCGACAATGGCAACACCAGCGACCCCGTAACGACCCATTTTGACCATCTCTTGCTCGCTCGCTTGTTTCTTCGACAGGGTGCGATAAATATCTTCGGTCAGCGAACTCGACGAGACTAATAACTGCGATGAAATCGTGCTCATAATGGCCGCGAGAATCGCTGCCAGTAGGAAGCCGCTGATTAAGGGATGAAATAGTAGCTCTGAAAACACGATAAAGATGGTTTCTGGATCCGAAAGCTTCATGCCAAATTTATTGGCGTAGGCGATACCGACCAAGCCCGTCGCTAAGGCACCGATAATGGTCACTGTCATCCAACTGATGCCGATGCGGCGTGCGGTTTTAATGTCGGCGACCGAGCGGATCGCCATAAAACGCACAATAATATGCGGCTGGCCGAAATACCCAAGTCCCCACGAGAGGCTAGAAATTAAGCCAAGCAGAGTCACATTTTGCATCGCGTCAGTAAAATGCGGGATCGACTGATAGGCAAAGTTCATCATACGATCTGCGCTGGTAAATTCTTGATACGCGACGAAAGGCACTAACACCAAGGCGACAAACATAATGCAGCCTTGCACAAAATCGGTAAGGCTAACGGCTAAAAATCCCCCCAGCAGAGTGTACGACACCACGACGGCTAAGGTAACGACTAGGCCAATATCGTAGTTCAGCCCAAAGGCGGATTCGAACAACTTGCCGCCCGCGACCAATCCCGCCGAGGTATAGAGGGTGAAAAAGATCACTATGATGGCGGCGGCAATAATGCGAATGCTGTTATCGGCCTGACCAAAGCGTTTGGCGAAGAACTCTGGAATCGTCAGCGCGTTATCGGCGACCTCGGTGTAGACCCGCAATTTAGGGGCGACCACCAGATAATTGATTAGAGCACCAATTAATAATCCGAGGGCGATATACAGGGTTTCAAACCCCACCAGAAACATAGCGCCGGGTAGGCCCATCAGCATCCAGCCACTCATATCCGAGGCGCCGGCCGAGAGTGCTGTGACGTGCGGGCTCACTTGGCGGCCACCCAAAATGTAGCCAGAGACATCATCGGTCGACTTACGATAGGCGAACAAACCAATAGCGAGCATGGCAATAAAATAAATTGCCAATGAAACGTAAGAGAGGGAATTCATCGATTATTTTCCTCCTAACGCTTTGTTATTTTGAATGAAGCTCGGTTTCAAAATGACAAAGAGATAGGTACTTAGAATGGCGAACAGGCAGAAATATTGTAGTGTTCCATGCAGGCGTTCCCGGGTGGAACGGATGATCTGTGAGATGGGGTTTTCATCTGCAGCATGCTTAGCTGACATAATGCCTCCTTGATGTATTTAGGGTGAATAATAGTTAGTGTTATAACTATAATAAGATCTTTATTAGCAAAATATCAAGTTGAAATGCCCAGTTTGCATACTTTCGGTTGGCGTAAAGCAAGGGAAATTGATTTGAATACTGATAAATTTACCTGTGCTTTTAACCGAAAATTGGGGCTAAAGAGTGGGATGTTAAGAGCGGATAAATAGGCTTGATGTCTTACCGTTGAACATAAAAAAGCGGCGCTGAGAATATCAGAACCGCTTTTATAAAATGCAACATTCACAGGCTATTGAGCCTGATTTAAGGATTGAGTCGCGCGCTTAGCGCATCGTGACAAATTCCTCAGCCCCTGTGGGGTGGATGGCGACAACGGCATCGAAATCGGCTTTGGTGGCGCCCATTTTTATGGCGACGCCAAAGCCTTGGAGAATTTCGTCCATACCAAAGCCAATGCCATGAATACCAACCACTTTCTCTTCTTTACCGGCGCAGACTAGCTTCATCTTGCAGGCTTGGCGATGGCTTGTTACAGCGGTATACATGGAGGTGAAACTGGAGGTGTAAACCTTCACATTGTCATCGCCATATTGCGCGCGGGCTTCTGGCTCGGTTAAGCCCATAGTGCCAATCGGTGGATGGCTAAAGACCACGGTTGGGATTTGGCTGTAATCCATTTTGGCATCGCTCATGCCGTTAAATAGGCGCTCGGAGAGTAAACGACCCGCTTTAACTGCAACAGGAGTCAGCTCCACACCGCCCGCCATAATATCGCCCACGCAATAAATGCCTTTGTGGGTGGTATTTTGCTGCGCGTCGGTAATCACATAGCCTTTGCTATCCAGTTGCACATCGGTGTTTTCTAAACCGATATTGCCCGTTGCGGGTGAACGGCCGATAGCCCAAATCAGGCAATCGACGGTCACACTTTCGCCATTTTCAAGGTTCAGAGTCAGGCTGTCGTCGGCATTTTTGACCACAGATTGTGGGACGCTGTTGGTATGCAGGGTTGGGCCTTCGGTCTTCATGGCATCGACGAGGGCGTCGATCAGCATAGGATCGAAGTTACGCAGCGGCGCATGTTTACGCACAAACAGGTGAGTCTCACTGCCAAGTGCGTGCAACACGCCCGCGACTTCGACGGCGATATAGCCAGCACCGACGACTGCGACACGTTTAGGTTGTTCACGCAGGGCGAAGAAGCCATCGGAATCAATGCCATATTCTGCACCTGGAATGTTAGGGATGGTTGGCGCGCCGCCAGTAGCGATCAGGATATGGTCAGCCGTGTAGTGCTCGCCATTTACTTCAATCGTGTTGCCATTAACGAAACGGCCATAGCCATTGAGCAGGGTGACTTTGTTATTGGTAAAACCGCGACCGTAGGCCTCGTGGATGCGACCAATATAGGCTTCGCGGCTGTTTACTAAGGTGTTCCAGTCGAATTTGTTGACTGAAACATCAAATCCATAATCTTTGGCGTAGAGGTTCATGGCCTCGGCGATATGCGCACCATACCACATGACTTTTTTGGGTACGCAGCCCACGTTTACGCAGGTGCCGCCAACATGTTTTGCTTCGATGAGAAGCACTTTAGCGCCACGCATGGCAGCTCGGTTAGCTGAGGCGATACCGCCGCTGCCTGCGCCTAGGCAGATATAGTCAAAATGTTGAGCCATGAGTTTCTCCGTCTAACTCTAAGAATGAGGTGCTTATTAGCAGAAGGTCATTGTAGGTTGGAATGGGTTTGCAGACCAGCCCATTAGGTTGCTTTGGTATAGACCTTGTTTTGCCACAAAAAATCTCCATGAAGCTGAGATTTTATCCCTTGGCGGTTAGCTTAAGCTTAACGGCGATATTGGCAGCGATGGTAATCATCAGGGTTTGGTCCTTCTACGCCGCATTTAAGGCATTGCCACTCCTGCTTGCGAGCATTGAGCTCATCGCTATGGTAGTCGGCGGCTTGCTCTCGCTTATTGCCGATCTGGGTTTCGAGCTGTGACATGCGCGCATCAAGCCAACGGCAACTAGGATCGTTAGCGACTTTATCTCTGCTGGCGAGTTGTTGCTTGCGACTCAATTTTTTATTTTTAGTCTTAGTGGATTGCGTCTTGTTGGTCTTTGTTTTTGGGGACGCATCGTCAACATTGACGGTGGGAGGTGAATAATCCAAAGCGCTTTGCTCTGCGGGAATGGGCAGCGGTTTACCTTGACTGTCGAGCAGAGTCCCCAGTGGTAGTGAGTCAGTCGTACTACTTTTTGACAGAGATTCTAATACTAATTCAGGCTCGCTCTCGGGTGCCGCTAAGGATGGCAGAGTACAAAATGCTAGTGTAATAAATGTATTCGTGAGTATTTTAAACTGATTAGCCAACATTCCCTGTGCCTCGCTAAATCAAGGTCGTTCCATCGACATCTTGAGTGTAGTTTGGACGGGAACGGTTTGCCAAGCCGAAGGGAGTTAGGCCGAGTAACGCTTAGAAGCTGATATTGAAGTGGATGCCCGCATAGGTTTGATCCTGTGAGCTAAAGTCGCCATTCGTGGCCGCTTCTTGCTCTATATCTGCCTGCGCAATGCTGTGGCTAATATGGCCACTAATATTCATATTCTCGGTAAGGTTATAGCTTGCTTCTAGCCCAAACTGGAGATGATTTCTACCATTGTGCTCTTCTGTTCGATATTTAAAATCAACGCCTTGTGTTACGTAGGGGGAGAGTGTGAATTGCTCTGTAACTTGCCAATAGCTGTGTAGGCTCAGCTCCACAAAATAGCCCGCCGCCTCGGTGGAGTAGACATAACTCACGGAAGGCACTAGCCAAGGCTTGGCGGTGTAAGCCAATTCAGCAAACAGTTCGTTATCCTGACAGCGGCTACTGCTATAGCCTTCAATACGTTGATAGCCAAGATTCGCTTCTAAATGTTCACTTAAATCCAAAGCGTATTCTAGGCCAATATTCCACTCAGTATAGGCTTGGCTATCACCACGGCCAACGAGGGCATAGGTGGTGAGATTGCCGTATTGAATACTGGTATTCATCCAATAAATACCGCCTTTAGCCAAGTTATTGCGCCCCTGCGAAACATACTTGCTATCCCAGCCTAAATCGATGTTAGCAGTTAAAGGCACGTTAGCCGCAGATAATTTGCTGTTTAATATCCCTTCGGTTTGCGCCAAGCTCTCGTTGGCCAAACATGGATGGCTAAAGCAAACTAAGCTAATGGCGCCTACGGCGCTAATGATGGATTTAACTGATGCTGCCATAAATAAGCCAATCTAATTGAAAATATAGAATATGCACTGATGTTAGCCTATATACATATAAGCGTTAATGAGAATGGATTTGATTTGCGATCAAACTATCAAGATTCAAAGGGTAAATTTAGTGTAAATCCTAATTGAGAGCTGGTTCACTTTTTTATTGATGAAATGGCGTTAGGCCTACAAACGAAGATAGCAATCGGTTTTCTCGCCTTGATAAATTGAACATAAGCCCTTATTTATTAGCTACACAGATTGTAGAGGAATCATTATGAGCAACCCTTTGCTTAACGGCGCTGCATTACCGCTTTTTTCACAGATTAAACCTGAACATATTCAAGTTGCCGTTGAGCAAGCCATTGCTCAGTGTCGTGCCAAGATTGATGAAGTGCTGCAAAACCCTGGGCCTTTTACGTGGGATAACTTAGTCGCCCCTCTGGAGCAAGTAGATGATGAGTTAAGCCAAATTTGGTCACCCGTCTCCCATATGAACTCAGTGGTGAGCACAGATGAATGGCGCTCGGCCCATGATGCTTGTTTGCCACTGTTATCCGAATACGGCACTTACGTTGGCCAACACCAAGGGTTATACGAGGCCTACAAATCGCTGCGTGCATCGGCAGAGTTTGCTCAATTAAGCCAAGCACAACAGATGGTGATTGAGCACAGCTTACGCGACTTCGAGCTTTCGGGTATCGGCTTAGACGATGCGCAAAAACTGCGTTATGGTGAAATCGTTAAACGTCTTTCTGAACTTACCAGCGGCTTTTCCAATCAACTGCTCGATGCAACCCAAGCCTGGACTAAGTTAATTACCGATGAGGCTGAACTTGCGGGCTTGCCCGATTCAGCTAAAGCGGCCGCAAAAGCGATGGCCGAGGCCCGCGAATTAGAGGGCTGGCTATTTACCTTAGATTTCCCTTCCTATTTACCTGTGATGACCTATAGCGAAAACCGCAACCTGCGTGAAGAGTGTTACCGCGCCTTCGTGACTCGCGCCTCGGATCAAGGCCCGAATGCGGGCGAATTTGATAACGGTCCATTGATGGATGAAATTCTCGCACTGCGCCATGAATTGGCACAGTTATTAGGATTTGATAGCTTTGCCGAAAAATCCCTCGCCACGAAAATGGCTGAAACGCCTGCGCAGGTGATGGCCTTCTTAAATGAATTGGCGCTGCGTTCAAAAGACCAAGCCAAGGCCGAATTAGCCGAGTTAAAAGCCTTTGCGCTGGAGCATTATGGTGTGAGCGAAATGGCTTCTTGGGACTTAAGTTTCTACGCTGAGAAGTTACAGCAACATAAGTATGAGATTTCACAAGAGTTGCTGCGCCCTTACTTCCCTGAAGATAAAGTGCTATCTGGCTTGTTTTACACTGTCTCACGCCTATTTGGCTTAAAGATTGTTGAGCAAACCGAGTTTGACCGTTGGCATAAAGACGTGCGTTTCTTTGATATTTTTGACGAAACGGGCGAGCACAGAGGCAGTTTCTATTTAGACTTATATGCCCGCACTGGTAAACGCGGCGGCGCTTGGATGGATGACTGCCGAGTGCGTCGTCAAACCGCCAATGGCTTACAAAAACCGGTTGCCTACCTCACTTGTAACTTTAATGGCCCTGTGGATGGTAAGCCTGCGCTTTTCACCCACGATGAAGTGACGACTTTATTCCATGAGTTTGGCCATGGCATTCACCATATGTTGACCAAAATCGATGTTGCTGGCGTGTCTGGTATCAATGGTGTGCCTTGGGACGCGGTCGAATTGCCTAGCCAGTTCATGGAAAACTGGTGCTGGCAAGAAGAAGCCTTAGCGGAGATCTCCGGTCACTACGAAACCAGTGAACCTTTACCAAAAGCGATGCTAGACAAGATGTTAGCGGCGAAAAACTTCCAATCCGGCATGATGATGTTGCGCCAGCTCGAGTTTTCACTGTTCGATTTTAGACTGCACCACGAATACGACCCTGCAAAAGGCGCGTGTATTCAACAGACCTTAGACGAAGTGCGTCGTCAGGTGGCCGTGTTAATTCCGCCAGCATTTAACCGTTTCCAACATGGTTTTGCGCATATTTTTGCCGGCGGCTATGCTGCGGGTTATTACAGCTACAAGTGGGCCGAAGTGCTGTCGGCGGATGCGTTTTCTCGCTTCGAAGAGGAGGGTATCTTCAATCCTGATACGGGCCGTAGCTTCCTGCACAACATCCTCGAAATGGGCGGTTCTGCTGAGCCTATGGACTTGTTCAAACAGTTTATGGGACGCGAGCCGAGTATTGATGCGCTGCTGCGCCACTCTGGGATTGCCGCTTAAGCCATACTAAATAGCTGTGCTTGAGCATAAAAAGGCGCCGAATGGCGCCTTTTTTGTGAGCTAGATCTCGCTTGCCCTCTGGTATGACCTCTGTTAGCCTGTGGCTCTTCTTTTTAGGGCTACTGCATATGAATCTGTATTTCCGTTTGTTTTGGTTGTTATTTTGGCGCACGCGCCATTGCCGTAAGATTGATTTTTTGGGGACGAGCCGCATTACTTATCGCGCGTTGCCCAGTGATTGCGATATCAATTTCCATCTCACTAACTCCCGTTACCCAGCGTTTATGGATCTGGCACGCACCTATATGTTGGCCGAAATGGGGTTGCTGAAGCGTTTCCTCAAATTAAAATGGATGCCAATTGTTAACGCCGCCGAATTTACCTATATCCGCGATATCAAGCCCTTAAAAAAGTTTGAGATTGAAACCAAGGTCGTGGGCTGGGATGAAAAATATTTCTATATTGAACAACGCTTTATCAGTGAGCGCGGCCTACATTGTATAGTGCATGTGCGTGGTGTGTTTGTGTGTAAAGGTAAGCAAGTGCCTTTAGAGGTATTAGTTAAAGAAGCAGGCTATACCGATCCGGCTCCAGAGTTACCGCCCGAAGTCGTGAAATGGAAAGCATTTTTACAATTAAAGAAAGAGCGCAATCTTTAGGGCGCGCTGGTACTAGGGAATACTCCTAATCCCAGTGTCTTCTTCCATTTCGGCTAGTAGCACTTCTTCAAGCACGAGTGTCCAGGCGCCGCGAAGCTGCGCCTGTTGCCAATAACGGACTAACTCATCTAAATCCAATAGGTTTAAGTGAGCAAAGCTGTAGCTTAAGCAGGGGATCAGTGCACAGTCGGCTAAGGTAAAACTGTCGCCACACACCCAATGATTTTGACTAAGATGGCTATCTAAGCGTTGAAATTGGGTAAGCATTTGCTTTTCAATCTGCTTGATTTCGAACTCATGCCCATCAGGGGCATACTTTAATTTTTCTAATTGGAATAGTGGGTTATTGATATCAAAATCAATAATGCGATCGAATAGGCGCACCGCCAAATTCCGTTCAGCCTCCGCGGGTAATAACTCTGTACCGTTTTGAAAATGCCTGTCTAAGTATTCAATAATAATGCTGGATTCGGGGATCAGTTGGCCTTCTTGCGTTTTGAGCAATGGCAGTTTGCCAGGAGGATAAAATTGCTGGAAGGCCTTGCGTGCCAGTGGGTCGCGTAAATCAGTGATCCGCGGATAAAAGTTCGCTTGTTTCTCATAGAGAGCAATTAATACTTTCTGTGAATATCGTGATAACGGATGATAGAAAAGCTCCATAGGTACCGACCCCATAACCACTGCATTTTTTTGACTCTACGCCTTAACTTTAGTCGGTATCAACATGCGTGCAGTGGGAATTTCTTCAAAGGGCCAGAAATGGACGTAAAACAGGTTTTCCATACGGAATGATCCCCGTGGGCTCAAATTCGGTACTATTAACGCCTAGAAACGCTAGTGAAATATCGATAATCAAAGGTAACAGCATGAGCCAATTAGAAAGTTTCTCATCCATCTATGCCAGAGCGAGTGAGCGCAAAGGCGGTAAAAAGGGACTCGAAGCCTTACTTCCTGGGTGTCTAACGAGTGCTGAAATTCGTCAATACGATGATGCTACGCTGCTTTCTGCCATGAGCCGACAAGTGTTTCAGAGTGGTTTCGTCTGGCGCGTGGTCGATAATAAATGGCCTGCTTACGAAAAATCCTTCTTTCATTTTGTGCCCGAGAAGGTATTAATGTTGTCACCCGAGCAGATCCAAGCTCGCGCTGCGGATGCGACCTTGATTCGCCACCTAAAGAAAACCCAAGCAATTTATGATAATGCTTTGATGATCCATGATATTGCCCGCGAACATGGCAGCTTGGCTAAGCTGATTGCCGACTGGCCGACCGAAGACATAGTCGGGCTTTGGGCGCTCTTAAAGAAGCGCGGTGCTCGTCTCGGTGGCAATACCGGGCCGTATTTTTTGCGCGCAATCGGTAAGGATACCTTTTTGTTAACCGATGATGTGCAAGGCTATTTTAAAGCGCACAAGCTGGTAGATGCCGGCTTTAGCTCGCAAACGGCGTTAAAACAGGTACAGGCCGTGTTCAATCAATGGCAACAGGAGTCGGGCCGTTGTCTTGCGGATATCAGCCGGGTGTTAGCCTGTAGCGTGGGTGATAATCGTATTTAGATAAAAAAAAGACCAGCCAAATTTGGCTGGTCAAGGCTCGATATTTCAAGCAATTGGAGTACTGCAGGGAAGCAGCGGGATGAACGTATAAGCAAAAAAACAGGATTAGAAACTTTTACTGATCCCAATGACGACTCTGTCATCGAAGATTTCAGTTTGTGTACCATAGACTTTATGGTCAGTGTCGACAGTGCTGCCGTGGTAGCGTAAATCGAAGTTAAGACCGTAATAGGCTTTGCTTAAACCTATGTTCCAGTGGCCCCAACCTTCAGCACCATCACCCGTTAGGTCTTGATAACCCACAGATGCTGAGATTTTTACACCGTTGTCAAAGCTATAGCTGGGGTGTAGAGCGTAGTTCACCCCGTGCCAGCCATCGACACCAAACCAGTCATCCACCGTTGGGGTGACTTCGAGTTGCAGGTTGGCTCGACCGAATTGTTTACCCACTTTTAGCCATAATTCGGTGTAGTTGGAATAGGAAGCACCGGGGTACAGGTATGAAAACAGCATGACATCATAGGTAAAGCCAGAATCGCCAAACTCTCCCGCTTTACCAATAAAAGGCGCGGTAACAATTTCTAAGTTTGGGTCTGCAAACTTAATGTTGGAGCTAAATACCCCAGCATACCAGCCTTGATTGTGGTTCCAACTTAATGTGCCTTGGACGACCGGAATATCGCCGTCTAAGGTCTCGGATTCACCACGAAACACATAGTCCGAAGCAAAATTAACATTGCCGTTAAGGGTGCCACCAAAGAGTTGATTATCTTCAGCAGCGTGGGAGCTGGCCGCCAAAGAAAGTAACGCCCCAGTGAGCAGCAATTTAGTACGAGTCTTCATAATCATCATCTCAAAGTGATTGGAAATTGTTAGCGCACCTACATCGTAAAAATAAATTGTTAATAGCGGTGCAGCCTGGGATGAACCAATAACGAAAAGATATGAATGAATGTGAATAAGCAGCGAAATAACAGGGTCAATAAAAGCGTAATTTATAAAGCTGCATTTTTTTTGGGAAGCTGAGTTTCATTAAATGGGGTGCAAAATGTAATATCCAATTTGCGCTATACAACGCTTGGTCATAAAATGTCGCGTCCAAAGGTTTGAATATCTATTCGTTTCCCTGACCCATTTGTAACAAGGATTTACGTAGCAATAGTATGCATTCGGATAGCAAGGTATGGTCATTCCATGCTTAATCCAATATGACCACACAGGGGTTATATATGCACAAAACCTTATGTAAAAGCTTGTGCTAATATGCCCTAGCTGTATCAAATAAATGTTTACTCAGGTTAATCGAGTATAAACATTTGTGTCGCCAAACATGTTTGCAACATTTTTGATATAGAGTAGGCTGAATAAGTGCTTTGTATCGTATAACGCTAACAATCTTATCTACAGTTAACATACTTCTTAAATAGGATAACAATTCTACTAATAAGGTATTGGCAAAGGTGTGAATATTTTCATTAGTTTACACTTTTGTTTGTTTATCTTTCTTGTTGATCCTTATAGGGTATACGATAAGTAATAGCTTTGATTTTAGTTATAATTATGGCCGTGAAATCATCCATATTGTGTGAACACGGTGGCGTTAAAATTTAAAGGAGTTCTCATGCGGCAGACAATTAAACTTGCCTCAGTAATCAGCGTGGCGTTGTGGATGGCAGCTTGTAGCCCTCAAGAGGATAAAGCCGCTCATGGCGGCGCGGGGCCGCAGAGCATGGAAGTTGGGATAATCAAAGTGGAGGCTAAGCCACAGGTTATCCAAGTCGAGTTACCGGGTCGTAGCAAGGCATTTCTTGAAGCCGAAGTTCGTCCTCAAGTGAATGGCATTATCACTAAGCGTAGCTTTGTCGAAGGCGGCAATGTGAAGCAAGGCGAATCTCTTTATCAAATTGATTCTGCGCCTTATAAAGCTGCACTTGTCAGTGCAAATGCTGACTTAGCTCGAGCAAATGCAAGCCTTGCTTCTGCTAAGGCAAAAGCGGCACGTTATCAGCAGTTAGTTAAAACTAACGCGATCAGTAAACAAGATTTCGATGAAGCCGAAGCCGCTTACAAAGAAGCGCTGGCCAGTGTGACTGTAGCGGAAGCGGCGATTAATACTGCGAAAATCAATCTTCAATACACTGAAGTATTAGCGCCGATTTCAGGCCGTATCGGTAAGTCGAGTGTAACAGCGGGTGCGCTAGTCACGGCTAACCAAAGCCAAACTTTGGCAACCATTCAACAGCTTGATCCTATCAATGTGGATATCGCTCAATCGAGTGCCCAGCTGTTACGCCTAAAAGCCAAACTGAAGCAAGGTAAGCTGCAGGCGGCGGACAATGCTGACGTGCAGTTAGTCTTAGAAGACGGCACGATTTATGGTCACAACGGTAAGCTGCAATTTGCTGAAGTGAGCGTGGATGAAAATACTGGCTCAGTGATCCTGCGCGCCGAGTTCCCTAACCCAGATGGCATCTTATTGCCTGGCATGTATGTTCGTGCTGTATTGAATACCGGTACCGATCCTCAAGCCATTCTAGTGCCGCAAAAAGCCATTACCCGTAACGCTAAGGGTCAGGCTGTGGCGATGGTGGTGAACGATCAAGGTCTAGTGGAAGCAAAAATTGTTACCACAGCGGAAGTTATCGACAATCAATGGCGTATTACTGCTGGTTTAGAAGCGGGCGATAAGTTGATTGTGGAAGGATTACAAAAGATCCGTCCAGGTGCACCAGTCACCACCAAAGTTATTTCTGAAACCCAAGCAAAATAGGGCATAGCTATGGCACGTTTTTTTATTGATCGTCCCATCTTTGCGTGGGTGATCGCCTTAATCATTATGTTGGCGGGGATTTTATCGATCCGATCCCTGCCAGTCTCGCAGTACCCCAGTATTGCGCCACCGACAGTAGTGATCAGTGCGAACTATCCAGGTGCATCGGCCAAAATCGTTGAAGACTCAGTAACTCAGGTGATTGAGCAACGTATGAAGGGTATCGACCACCTACGTTATATCGCTTCAACCAGTGATAGCTTTGGTAACGCATCGATTACCTTAACCTTTAACGCTGAGGCCGATCCGGATATCGCGCAGGTTCAGGTACAAAACAAGTTACAGGGCGCAATGACCTTGTTACCACAAGAGGTGCAATCTCAAGGGGTTAACGTTAACAAGTCAAGCTCTGGCTTCCTGATGGTATTGGGCTTCGTATCGACCGACGGTTCTTTGGACAAGGGTGACATCGCCGACTATGTGGGCGCTAACATCCAAGATCCTATGAGCCGTGTACCGGGCGTGGGTGAAATTCAGATTTTCGGTGCTCAGTACGCGATGCGTATATGGTTAGACCCGCTGAAACTGACTCAATATAACCTCACTAGCTTAGATGTGGTGAGTGCTATCCGCGCGCAAAACGCACAGGTATCTGCCGGTCAACTTGGTGGTACGCCATCACTGCCAGGACAAGAGCTGAACGCGACTGTATCGGCACAGAGCCGTCTGCAAACGCCAGAACAATTCCGCAAGATTATTCTTAAATCCGATACGTCGGGTGCGAACGTGTTCTTGGGTGATGTGGCGCGTGTCGAGTTGGGTTCAGAAAGTTATGCCGTAGAGTCTCTGTATAATGGTAAACCTGCCTCGGGTATTGCGATTAAGCTGGCAACCGGTGCTAACGCCTTAGATACGGCGGCAGCGGTTCGCGCTAAAGTTGAAGAGTTGCGTCCCTTCTTCCCTGCTGGGTTAGATGTGGTTTACCCCTACGATACGACACCATTCGTTGATAAATCGATTGAAGGCGTAGTCCACACTCTGCTTGAAGCGATCGTACTGGTGTTCGTCATCATGTACCTCTTCCTGCAGAACTTCCGTGCGACATTAATTCCAACAATTGCAGTACCTGTGGTATTGCTGGGTACCTTTGCGATTCTCTCTGCAACGGGCTTCTCCATCAACACCCTCACCATGTTTGCAATGGTATTGGCGATTGGTCTACTCGTGGACGACGCGATTGTGGTGGTTGAAAACGTTGAGCGGGTGATGGCCGAAGAGGGCTTAAGTCCACTCGAAGCGACCCGTAAGTCGATGGATCAAATTACTGGCGCGTTAGTCGGTATAGGTCTGACCTTGTCTGCGGTATTCGTACCTATGGCGTTTATGTCGGGTTCTACAGGGGTAATTTACCGTCAGTTCTCGATCACTATCGTTTCTGCGATGGCGCTGTCTGTGCTGGTGGCCTTGATTTTAACCCCCGCACTCTGTGCGACTATGCTCAAACCGTTGAAGAAGGGTCATGGCCATATCGAAACGGGTTTCTTCGGTTGGTTTAACCGTGGTTTCGATCGCTTAACGAACCGTTACGAATCGAGCGTGGCTGGCATTGTGAAGCGTGGCTTCAGGGTCATGATGATTTACGCTGCATTAGTGGTGGCAGTGGGCTGGATTTTCATGCGCATGCCAACGGCATTCTTACCAGACGAAGACCAAGGTATCTTGTTCACGCAGGCAATTTTGCCAACCAACTCTACCCAAGAAAGCACCATGAAAGTGTTAGAGAAAGTCTCTGATCACTTTATGGCTGAAGAAGGCGTAAGGTCGGTATTTAGTGTTGCGGGCTTCAGTTTTGCGGGTCAAGGCCAGAACATGGGTATTGCCTTCGTTGGCTTGAAGGATTGGTCAGAGCGTGAAGCGCCAGGTATGGATGTACAATCCATTGCGGGCCGCGCTATGGGTGTATTCAGCCAAATGAAAGAAGCCTTCGTATTCGCCTTCGTACCGCCAGCGGTCATCGAGTTGGGTACGGCCAATGGTTTCGATATGTACCTGCAAGATAAAAACGGCCAAGGTCACGATAAGTTAGTGGCGGCGCGTAACCAATTGCTGGGTATGGCAGCTCAAAATCCAAACCTTGTGGGGGTTCGCCCTAATGGTCAGGAAGATGCGCCAATTTATCAATTGCACATTGATCATGCTAAGTTGAGCGCATTAGGCGTTGAGATTGCTAACGTTAACAATGTGTTGGCAACGGCGTGGGGTGGTTCTTATGTTAACGACTTTATTGACCGTGGCCGTGTTAAAAAGGTATTTGTGCAAGGTGATGCTCAATACCGTATGCAGCCAGAAGACTTAGACACTTGGTATGTGCGTAACAACAAGGGCGATATGGTGCCGTTTTCAGCCTTTGCGACAGGTTCTTGGGAATACGGCTCACCACGTCTAGAACGTTTTAACGGTTTACCTGCGGTGAATATTCAAGGCGCAACAGCACCTGGCTTTAGTACTGGTGCGGCCATGAATATTATGGAAGACCTAGTTAAACAGTTACCACCGGGCTTTGGCATCGAGTGGAACGGCTTATCCTATGAGGAGCGTTTATCGGGTAACCAAGCGCCTGCGCTATATGCGTTGTCGATTCTGGTGGTATTCCTCGTATTGGCTGCACTGTATGAGAGCTGGTCTGTTCCGTTTGCGGTAATCCTAGTGGTTCCGCTAGGTATTATCGGTGCCCTGCTGGCGATGAATGGCCGTGGCTTGCCAAACGACGTGTTCTTCCAAGTAGGTCTGCTGACAACCGTTGGTTTGGCAACCAAGAACGCCATCTTGATTGTGGAATTTGCGAAAGAGTTCTACGAGAAAGGGGCGGGTCTGGTTGAAGCGACGTTACATGCTGTACGTGTGCGTTTGCGTCCGATTCTGATGACATCGCTGGCGTTTGGTTTGGGGGTTGTGCCGTTAGCCATTAGTACGGGTGTAGGTTCAGGTAGCCAGAATGCCATCGGTACTGGTGTACTTGGCGGTATGATGAGTTCGACGTTCTTAGGTATCTTCTTCGTGCCACTGTTCTTCGTTATTGTTGAGCGGATCTTTAGTAAACGAGAGAGAAAAGCGAAAGACGAAAAGCCAACATCGGCGGAGTAATCTAACGTTCTAATCAAAGCCCTGTATTTACAGGGCTTTTTGTTGGGCGAAAAATATTATCGTTACAAGGATGGATAGCTACCTTGAATCAATTCGGGCATATTAAATGAGTCAAGATAAAAAGGGAGTAGGTGATGTCGGCAGTCAGTAAGGATCAATTAATCAAATTAGAGGCATCTCTCGCAAAGGGAAAGTGGTATTTCATTTTGGTGATTGGCGTACTGTATTGGGGGAGTGTGACGTCACTTTTGGTGGTGGGGTTTCAATACTTCACCGCTGAGACGCCATTTTGGCAGGCAATGAAAGTCGCACTATATATTTATCCCGCGAGTGGCGTGCTATTTGGCTGGACGCTATGGATGCAGTTAAATCACAGAAGAGATAAACTGCGCGGCAAATGTTGTCCATAATCAATACATAGCGCTGGCGTAGGAGCAAAATCGTGTCATCGGTGAGCAGTCTTATCACTAAGCAACTTGTCGTAGCGATGATTTGCCATGCTATCGCTATTGGCATTTTGGCCTATGGTGCCTATGAGTTTTATCTTGAGCAGCTTGTCGTCCCCGAGCTCATCCGTAGTGTTGCCGTAGCGGTATTTTTTATCGGCATGGGACTCGAACCCAATATGTTTTTTACACCGTTAAGTCAGGTCATGACCCAAGCCGACGATAAGTCGCCTAAGTCGAAATTACAAACGATGGTGTTTAACTTTGGGGTTTTCTTACTGATTTGTGGCTTTTTAATGGAATGGTTGTACGACTAGCCCGTTAAATCTGTCCATGAAAAAGGCGCCGAGACTAGCTGCGACGCCCTAATCAACCTAGCGAAAGTTAAACTCGTGCCTAAGGCATATCACTCGTGCCTAAGGCGTGTAGTAAGTTGCTGCCCCCGGCCCTACTGGTAAACCAAAACCGAATACCCACAGAAAGAAAAACGCCGTCCAGCCGACGAAGAACACTAAGGTGTAAGGCAGCATAGTGGCGATCAGTGTGCCTATGCCGAGGTTTTTCTGATAGCGACAGGCCACTGCTAAAATCAATCCGAAATAACTCATCATTGGCGTGATTAAGTTAGTTACCGAATCCCCAATACGGTAAGCCGCTTGAATGGTTTCTGGCGCATAGCCAACTAACATCAGCATGGGTACAAAAATGGGTGCGGTAATGGCCCATTGTGCTGAAGCACTGCCCAGCATTAGGTTGATAAAACCGCACAGCATAATAAAAAACAGGAACAGGATTGGCCCAGTTAACCCTATGGATTGCAAGGCATCTGCGCCCAGCACGGCTAACACGGCGCCGAGATTACTCCAGTTAAAGAAGGCCACAAATTGTGCCGCAAAGAACACCAGTACTATATACAGTCCCATTGTACTCATACTGTGCGACATGGCATTGATAACGTCTTTATCGTTTTTAATGCTGCCAACGACCTTGCCGTAGACAAAACCCGGGATCGCAAAACAGATAAAGATAAAGGCGACGATGCCTTTGAGGAAGGGTGAGCCCGAAACCAGACCGGTTTTAGGATCGCGCAGTGGCGCACCCTCTGGCACGACTGACAGCGCAAGGATTACCGCTAGCACCAGTATAGATAACCCCGCCCACTTGAGGCCGCGTTTTTCCAGCTCAGTGACATTGCCCATGGATTGATGCACGCTTTCATCGGCATCATCGCCCTGATACTTGCCCAGTTTCGGCTCGACAATTTTCTCGGTTACAAAGGCGCCGAGGAAAGTGATCACAAAGGTTGAGACAAACATAAAGTACCAGTTAACCTCAGGGCCGACGTTATAGTCGGGGTCGATCATCCGCGCCGCCGCTTCAGTTATGCCCGATAACAGTGGATCGACAGTACCGAGCAATAGATTTGCGCTGTATCCCCCTGATACTCCTGCAAATGCAGCGGCTAAGCCTGCTAACGGATGGCGGCCTAAGGAATGAAAAATCATCGCCGCCATGGGAATTAATACCACATACCCTAGCTCTGCCGCGGTGTTTGACATAATTCCCGCAAACACGATAGTCACTGTCACTAAACGCTTTGATGTTCCCATAACGAGTGCGCGCATGGCGGCGGATAATAGTCCTGAACGCTCGGCGATACCCACACCCAGTAGGGCAACCAGAACCGTGCCCAAGGGGGTAAAACCGGTAAAGTTAGTGACTAAGTTGGACACTATCATCCGCAAGCCTTCGGCATTCATCAGGCTGACCACATGGATAAGTCCATCGGCACCTCGGCCGTGGGCGCCCTCGGGGCGTGGATCGGCCACCGTCAACTCAAAGTAGCCAGCAATGCCAGACACCAGAATCACGGCGACACAAAATAGAGCAAACAGGGTAATAGGGTGTGGCAATAAATTACCTAACCGTTCGACAATATTCAGAAAGCGTACAAACCAGCCACTTGAGCTGATGTCATGTGGGGGCGATGTCTTTATGGGAATATGATTGGATTTCAAACTCATGCCTTGCCTCTGTCGACCTTTGCTAGCGCATTTTTTATCCGTGAGCTGAATCGATGCGGCGTGACTTGGCTGAGGAGCCTCTCGCTCAAGTGATTGGATTAACGCTAAGGTAAAAGTGAAAAAATTGGCCGAAAAGTATGATGCTTGTGCTTTAAATAAAACTTAAATGAGGCTAGAGCAGTATGTAGGCAGATTTTGGATAAAAAAATGGACTCACGGGGAGTCCAGTATTCACGAGCAAAAAGGTTGCTCTAAACGTTGTGCAAATTAACTATAGCTTAGTTTTTCTGTATCCAAGCTGAATGTTTTCAATCAATTCGGGTTTAATCTTGTCACAAAAAATCTTGGGTCAGATGCTCTTACCTGTGCAGTAAAAGATAACATTTCATTGCACTAGCTAACGCTTTAGATGAAATTCTTGCTTATTTATGGTTAGCTGTAGCCATTAAAAACAATAATAAACACTAAGGATGGAAGATGGACAAACTGTTACTGGGATTAGCGCTGATTTTTATCGTGACCTATCTTTGGTATGTCAGCCTAGTCAAAAAACGCAATACCGCCCTTGAGGCTCTGTCGGGGATCGATGTGCAGTTGGCTAAACGCGCCGATCTCGTGCCCAATATCCTCAAAATCGCCAAGCGATTTATGGATCATGAAAAGTCATTGCTCACTGAAATTACTGAGCTACGCACGCAATTAACCCGTCATTACAACAAGACTGACCCCAATGCGGTTAAAGAGCATATTGCACAAGCCGAGCAGTTAAACGACAAAATGGCTACCTTGATGGTTAATGTTGAAAACTATCCCGAGCTGAAGTCCGACAACACTATGCTTGAAGCCATGCAAACCTATAACGAGGTCGAAGCACATATTTCGGCGGCTCGTCGTTTCTATAACTCAGCGGTGTCGGAGTTAAATACAGCCGTTGAAATTTTTCCTGGGTCGATTATTGCGTCAATGGCTAAGATTAAAGTGATGCCATTTTATGAAGTCAGTGAGGCATCTAAAGCACCAATAGACGCCGCAGATTATCTGTAATCTTTAATATTTGCGGGGGCAAAATGCCCCCGTAAAATAACGATCTCAATGAATATATTCACCTTTATCTTGGGTCGTCCCATCAAGGCCCAGCGACAGACGGTAAAACTGTCGGCAGAGCCTGCGGATAGGGAGTCGCTGCAACAGTATTATGATTCCCACCTTGCACCGCTTGCTGCCCGTTATGAAACCAAGCGCGTAGCAAGCCTGAAGGCAACACGTCAACGCTTGTATCTCAGTTTAGTGATTGTTGCAGGGCTCGTACTATTAACGATATTGGGACATAGCCGTGGGCTGGTGTTGTTTCCGCTACCAATCATTGCACTACTGTTATTAGGTTTTTGGAGTTTTACCCCGACAAGGCAGTTTACGCGTCAAGTGCAGCAAGAAATCTATCCCATCATGTTTAAGTATTTTGGTGAAGACTTTATCTACAATCGCGAGATGCGCCTTGATATAAATCGGCTCTCGGCGGCAAAAGTCTTACCTCATTACGACAAGGTGAGTTTTGGTGACTATATTCACGGTCAATACAAAGGCGTAGAACTAATCGTCAATGAGTTAACCCTGACCAAAGATGTGCGAGTGGAAGAGTGGGACGGTAATAAACGCAAAACCGTAACCCGCACTGAAACCCGTTTTCGCGGCACTGTGGTCGAGCTCAGTAGTCACAAGCAGTTTATCGGCCATACCGTGGTATTAAAGGATCGTGGCGGATTAGCGAATTTCTTATCCGACAGTCATTCGGGGCTGCAAAGAGTGCGACTAGAAGACCCCTTGTTTGAAAAAGAGTTTGATGTGTTTTCAACAGATCAAATTGAATCACGTTATTTGCTCAACACCGCTTTTATGGAGCGATTACAGCAACTGGCAAAGGTCTTTGCTGGTGATATCCAATGTGCCTTCTTTCGCAACCGGCTGATCCTATTTTTGCCCAATCGTAGGAGTCGTTTCCAAATGCGCTCTATCTTTGATAGTGCGAATTTTTCGACAGAATTTAGCCAGTTAAACCGTGAGATGAAGCAACTCTTTGCTATTATTGAAATACTTAAACTAAACGAATACACGGGACTTTGATGATAGCAATGCACCAACCACCTACTTACCTTAAGTCGATTGCGCTATATGGGCTCGGCTTATTGTTAACTTGGGGGAGCTTTGCAACCGTGTTCGCCGAAGAGGTCAAACCGACTAAGCCGCGCATTGTGGCGCGCTATTCTGACAGTGGCATCGTCAGCGCGGAAGGCCAAGAAAAATTTAAGGTTTATCAATATCAACAGGCCAATGGCGTAACGGTTTTTACCGATAAAGCGCCATCGAGCAGCGATTACCAGATCCTACTGTACGATTGCTTTGCTTGTCGCCCAGACTCGACTATCGATTGGAATGGTATTCGGTTGTTTACCCGTAATTACGAGAGTTTAATCAGCCGCGCGGCCCATAAACATCGGTTAGATCCTGCACTTATCCGTGCGGTTATCCATGCTGAGTCAGCATTTAATGCTAGAGCGATATCCCGCTCGGGGGCTATGGGGTTAATGCAATTGATGCCCGAAACCGCCAAAGAGATGGGTGTGACTAATGCCTTTTTGCCAGAGGAGAATATTCTCGGTGGTAGTAAGTATTTGGCGCAAATGCTAAAACAGTTCAATGGGGATATTGCGCTGGCCTGCGCGGCCTATAATGCTGGGCCTACAACTGTGACTCAGTACAACGGTATTCCGCCCTATCCAGAAACCCAAGCCTACGTAGAACGGGTGCAAATTCTGCTCAAGCGTTACCGCAGCACTAAGGTATAAGGTTCGCTGTAACTATCGATATTCTGCTTTAACAACAAACGCAGCGGGACAAGTAAAGTATCCGCTGCGCTATGTTGCAGCTTCATAATGTTGAAGCCAATCTGGCAGAGCTTATTCGCCAACTTCCCATTTTACGCTGACATGACCATCTGCTTGGCCGAGGGTTTTACCTAAGTAATCGAGCATTTCGGTAGCAATTTCATCCAGTTGCCAAGGTGGATTGATCACCCATAGTCCTGCGGCAGTCATGCCAAACTCGTTAGAATCGGGCTTGATGGCTTGCTCGATACGTAGTTGGCGCTTAATACCGCTAGTGGCTAAGCGGGAGAGCATTTCTTCTGTTTGCGCGCGGTTGACTACCGGATACCAGAGCATAAATACGCCCGTGGCAAAGCGTTTGTGCGCCTTGATTAACGTGTCGGCCACTGTTTGATAGTCGGTCTTAATCTCATAACTGGGGTCAACAAGTACCAGTGCGCGGCGCTCTAGTGGCGGTACTGCGGCAATCAGCCCTTTTAAGCCATCGCCTTTAATCACTTTAACTTGCTTATCTTGTTCGAAATACTCATCCAGTAGCAGATGATCGGTACCGTGCAATTCGTGCAGAACCATACGATCCTTTGGCCCTAGCTCCATATCGATAATGGCGGGGGAGCCTGGGTAGAAGTTGAGATCTTCTGGATTATCTTCGTTAAAGTGGCGCACTGCATCCACATAATCCTGTAGGGATTTTGGCAGATCGGTTTTATCCCAGAGCTTAGCTACGCCTTCGAGGTATTCACCTGTCTTTTGGGCAAACTCATCCGTTAACGCATAACCGCCTGCACCCGCATGGGTGTCGATATACACGAGCGGTTTGTCTTTTTTATGCATTAACTGCAAGGTTTGCAGCAACATAGCGTGTTTCAGCACATCGGCATAATTGCCGGCGTGATAACCGTGACGGTAACTTAACATGGGGGATCCTAGTTATTTGCAAACAAAGCAAAGGGAGGCAAATGCATGTCGGCAATTATACCTAGGATGCCCTATGGCGTAAAATTAATGCCTCACTTCGCCCGTTTTTTATGGGCTAGCCAATGTGAAGGGGTTTGCATCTGGAAGGTTTTTAGCCAAAGCCCAGCGGGGGCGGGTTTACCAAATAAGTAACCTTGAAACTGTTCACACCCTAGTGCGGTCAGTTGCATTAATTGCGTTTCGGTTTCGATCCCCTCTGCAATGACATTCAGGTTTAAACTTTTAGCTAATAAAATTGCGGCGTTGACAATTTGAGTATGGCGCTCGCTAATACCTAGCTGACTCACAAAGTAACGGTCGATCTTAATGGTGTCGGCACTGATATCGATTAACTGGCTTAGTGACGCATGGCCAGTGCCAAAATCGTCAATCGCAATGGATACGCCCATACGAGCAAGAGTGTTTAAACGTCTGCCAGTTTCTTTATATGTTGAAAATACTGAAGTTTCTGTAATTTCAATTTCTAATAATGGGATGAGTTCAGGATGATTCATATAGGTTTGGATCAAGACTTTAAAGAAGCGATCCGACAGTATATCTTGCCCTGACAAGTTGAAAGCTATCCTGACCATAGGGACATTTTTTGGCCAAGAGCGGATCAGTTGGAGTAACTGTCTAAGCACTTTCATCGCAAAAATCGCCTGTAATTGTGACGACTCTATAATGGGGATAAAGGTGCTTGGCATGATCATGCTGCCGTCTTTATCGAACATTCTGGCGAGCGCTTCAAAGCTAATGATATGGCCATCAGCCATCACTTTAGGCTGTAACCACATTTCAAGACGGTTGTGTTTTAACGCATCGCAGATTTTACTTTCTTGCGAGGAGGCCTCAAGCAAATTGTTAATCAAACCAACGTAATACACCATGACAGGGTTAGCTTGGGTGGTTTGTTTGATGGCAATTAAGCATTGCTCGGCGGCTTGCTGCGGCGCGGATTTATTACCTGAACAGCAACCTATTCGACATTCGAGATGATATTCAATCTGCTGTTCTTGCTTCAGTTTTAAACTGGTTGGTATGCGTTGCCGCAATTGTTGTGCAAGCGTCTCTGGGGAGATTAACGGTAGTTCGGTGAATTCTAGGGCAAAGGATGCGCCCCTAAAGCGGTATATTTTGGCCTGATGGCCGACACGTTCTTTCAGTTCTATGGCAAAGGCTTTTAGAATTGCATCACCAACGCCGATCCCAAATGCGGCATTGATTTGGCTGAGATTATCTATCTTAACTAAAGCGACGGTCATTGCTTGATGAGTCGCGCTTGGAGCGGGGTTATACCAATGGTTCTCGTTGGGTAAACCCGTGACTAAATCATAATAATGAGTGCTGATATGGTGCTTTTTAAGTCGACTTAATTCAAGCGCATGATTGGTTTGCGCCGTGATATCGTGACAGTGAAATAACAAGGTATCGTGGTGCTCCAATGAGGCTTTTTGCAGGAGATATCGATTGCTTTGGTTGTTTTTTAAACGGGTCTGAAATGACGCGGCGAGTAAATTGACGCTGGCATCTTCAGTTAAATCAAAAATGTCACATAGGCGAGTGCTATTGAGTGTGATATCGGTAGCAATGTTCTTTGCCGCATTATTTAGGTTGAGAATCACTCCATCCTCATTACAGAAGAAAGACGCTGTGCCATTATTATCAAAAATCTCAGCATATTGATCTAAGGTATGTTGCAGTGCCTTTTGATGCTTAATCATCTGCTGTGCATGGATTTTTTGGGTTTTTAATAGCCGCATTGCCGATAAGGGGATACAGATATTAAAAAACATAAACAGTAACCCGTTTAGATAGGCGTGAGTTGCGGGCAGGCTAATATCCACATCGACAAGGGGCGGGAGGTTTTGGTTACGCAGCAATAATAAAAAAGGCAACACATTGAAGCACATCATCCAGCAGGCGACTTTTCTGCCAAACAGAAAAAGCGCCATCAGCGGCAGCGTATACAGAAAAGTAATACCCGCCTGCGACAAATTGAAATTAGGTACAAACAACAAGATAGACAAACAGGCTGCAACCACCATGACCAGCAAGCTGATTGAACTCGCCAGTAAACATCGACGGGTAAACCATAGCGCAAGAAATAGCACAGTTAAAAAACTGACCGTGATGCCAATAATAAAACTGAGGTTGAGTTCATATGCAATCAATGAACTGTGCAGCACTATGCTGGTGGTCAATACTGCACCACTTAGCAAAATAATCCGCAATAAACTGGTTTTTAATATGGTTCTATCAGGGTTTAAAAAGTCTTGCTCTCTGATAAACAAAAAACCTTTCAGCCAGTTAAGCAAAAAATGTCCTTATTCCATACGGAAGTCGCTAAGGTTGACTGGGAATAAGACATATAACATAAATCGCTAATTTGTTACATAAATAGATTTCTTCCATTATAAATCAGTCAATTACATTGTGATTGATGTTTGAGTTTTTATAGGAGCAGTTAGACAAATTGACCAACAACTTAATACTCGCAAACAAGGTGATTTGCTTGCATGTTCATCAAGGCGGTTCTTTGGCATAATGGCCGCAATTTCTACCCGTTAAACAGTGATCCCTTTGCCTATTCCAGTCTTTTTTAATCAGCAATTTCCAACACTTGTGGACATTTGTGCCCGCTGGCAACTGGTTTTTGATGTCGATGCGCCATTTGAATTGCGTTTTGAATCAGACACCTTGACGCTACATAAGCGTGATGAGCCTAAGCTCGATGGCATAGTGGTGGATTTTGTGACAGGCGCGGTCGCCCATAGACGCAAGTTTGGTGGCGGTCGTGGTCAGTCGATTGCCAAGGCTGTTGGGTTAAAGCAGGGCGTTACGCCAAAAGTGGTCGATGGTACTGCGGGCCTCGGCCGCGATGCCTTTGTGCTGGCAAGTTTAGGCTGCACTGTGACTATGGTAGAGCGCCATCCTGTGGTGGCCGCATTATTAGAAGACGGTCTACGCCGCGCCTATCAAGATGCCGAAATCGGCGACTGGATGCGTGAACGTATGCAGCTTTTCCATGGTTCCAGCCTCGAAGCACTCGCAAAATTGGAGCAAGAAGTTGATGTCGTCTACCTCGACCCTATGTACCCCCACCGTGACAAATCAGCCTTAGTAAAAAAAGAAATGCGGGTCTTCCAAACCTTAGTCGGCGCGGATCTTGATGCAGACGGTTTGCTCGCCCCCGCCATGGCCTTAGCCAGTAAGCGTGTAGTGGTGAAGCGCCCCGATTATGCCGAAGACCTCGCCGGCGTTAAGCCCAGCATGGTTATCGAAACTAAGAAAAACCGTTTCGATGTCTATATAAAATCGGCAATGAAGTAGTGCTCGTCATCCATTTTTTAACGCCCTTTTGTCCCTTAGTTATTGAGGATTAAGGCAATAAAAAAGCGCTAACCTAGGTTAGCGCTTTTGTTTTTGAATAAAGGTTATGTTTATCGCACTAAGGTAAACAGTGGGGTTTGACTGACCGCTTGAAAATCCAGCGCCATGGTTACACTGAGTGCTGTGATGGTAATAATTGAAAAACCAAACACTTGTCTGGCCCAACGTGGCATATCCACATCTTGACGATAACCTTTGAGGGCCATAGTTAGCCACCAGAGGCTGGTGGCACAGGTCACGGCCATAAAGGCGGTGCCTGTGTAACCTGCGAGTGGCAGCATAGTGCTGACCAAGGCGAACACTGCGATATAGAGCACTATATGGTGCTTCGCCTTGGCCATCCCTTCGGCGACTGGCAGCACGGGGATCTTCGCGGCTGCATAGTCATTAAAGCGGAAAATCGCGATGGCGTAGGAGTGTGGCATCTGCCAGAGGCTGAACATCAGCAATAAAATCACTGCGCCCATATCCATTTGCCCCGTCACACTGCAATAGCCCACCACGGGCGGTACTGCGCCCGAAAAGCTGCCGACTAAGGTGCCGTAAACCGAGTTTCGCTTCATATAGAGGCTATAAATCCCGACATAAACGACATAGCCAATAGCGGCAAACAGCAGGGCTAAGGCATTAGTGAACAGAGCTAAGATGCCAAATCCAAGCACGCCCAAGGCGATGCCAAACAGCAAGACATGGCTTAGGGGGATTTCGCCCGTGACGGTGACGCGTTTGCAGGTGCGCTGCATTTTGGCGTCAATGTCACGGTCGATACAGTTATTAATCGCACAGCCTGAGGCGACGACTAAGGATAATCCCACTAAGCTTGCCAGCATCAAGACCAGATCCACATCGCCCTTAGCGGCCAATAGGAAGCCGCCAGCAACGGAAATCAGATTCCCGAAAATGATGCCAGGCTTAGTTACCTGTACATACCCTTTGAAGCGTGCTTTCCATTGCGTCGATGTCAATCTAGCTTGTGTGTTCATTTGCTGTGTCTCGTTACATCATCAAAGCGTTAGCTTCGAGAATGATCCATACCGACAAGCCAACCACCATCACGATGATCAGTGCGGTAAATAGGAAGGAGAAGGTGTTGATCTTGCCTTCCTTAGAGAAGTCCAAGTGCAGGAAGTACTTAAGGTGTACCAAAATCTGCACCAGTGCTGTGACAACGACGATAGCAAGCGTTGTCGATTGCTCGAAGTGATGGGTCATTACCGCCCAGAATGGGATGGCAGTTAACACCACTGACAGCACAAAACCGACTAAGTAGGACTTGATGCTGGCGGCCAGATCCTCTGCGCCATGGCTATGGTCATGTGATTGAGTATGTGCGCCCATTACAGTGCTCCCAATAAGTACACAACGGTGAATACACAAATCCACACTATGTCGAGGAAATGCCAGAACAAGCTTAAGCAGCTCAGGCGAGTGATGCTGCGGTTGCCTAAGCCCGTTTTGGCGACTTCAATCATCATGATTGCCATCCAAATTAACCCTGCGGTCACGTGCAAGCCGTGCATTCCCACTAAGGTGAAGAAAGATGACAGGAAGGCGCTGCGTTGTGGGCCGTTGCCATGTTCGATCAGGTGATGGAACTCATAGACTTCCATGCCGATAAACACACAGCCCAGTGCAAAGGTAATGGCTAACCAAGTGAGGGTTGCCGCCTTGTTGTGGCGCTTAGCGAAAATCAACGCGAAACCATAGGTAATACTACTGAGCAGCAGGGCTGCGGTTTCGATCAGCACAAAGTCCAGTTCAAAAATGTCTTTACCCGATACACCGCCGTCGGTGTTCATATAGAGCACGGCGTAGGTGGCGAATACGGATGCAAACAGGATGCAGTCGGTCATCAGGTAGAGCCAAAAACCAAACAGGGTGTTGCCACCCGTGTCATGGTGCTCGTGGTGCTCCTCGGCGTGAGCAACGTCTAAATCAGCTGGGATTGCAACACTCATATCAGCCCCTTACTACATTGTTTAAGTGAGCATTTTCAATGCGTGCCACTTCATCGGGTTGAACGTAATAGTCAACATCGTTGTTATAAGCACGGAATAAGAACACGATAAACGCGCCCACCATGCCCACAATCGCGAGCCACAGAATGTGCCAAATCGCAGCAAAGCCCGCGGCGGTAATACCCAGCGCCATTAAGATCCCGCTTGGGGTATTTTTCGGCATATGGATTGGCTGATAGTGTTTTTGGCGTTGATAGGCGGTGCCTTTTTCTTTCGCATCGGTAAAGGCGTCGATATCAGACACTTGTGGCAACTTAGCAAAGTTGTAGAACTGTGGTGGTGAGGCGGTTGACCATTCCAGCGTGTGGCCATTCCATGGGTCGCCCGTGGTGTCACGGTTTTGGTCGCAGTCACGGATACTCACGTACAGTTGCACGAATTGCAGAATGATACCGACCATGATGATGCAAGCACCCACGGCAGCGATATAGATCCACAGGTTCCATGCTGGGTTATCAATGTGGTTGATACGGCGAGTCATACCCATAAAACCGAGTACATACAGCGGCATAAAGGCCACATAGAAACCAATCTGCCAGCACCAGAATGACGCTTTACCTAAACGCTCATTTAAGTGGAAACCCGTCGCTTTCGGGAACCAGTAAGCAAAACCGGCTAAGTAACCAAACACGGCACCACCGATAATGGTGTTATGGAAGTGAGCGATCAGGAACAAGCTGTTGTGCAGTACGTAGTCGGCGCCAGGTACGGCCAATAACACGCCCGTCATACCACCAATGGTGAAAGTCACCATAAAGCCTAAGGTCCACAGCACTGGCACAGTTAAGCGCAGGCGGCCGCGGTAAATGGTGAACAACCAGTTAAACAGTTTTACCCCAGTCGGGACCGCAATCACCATGGTCATCACGCCGAAGAAGGCGTTGACGTTGGCACTCGAGCCCATGGTGAAGAAGTGGTGTAACCACACGATAAAACCGAGGATCGAAATCGCGCCACTGGCCCATACCATTGAGGAATAGCCGAACAGACGCTTAGAGGTAAAGGTTGAAATCACATCCGAGAAGATACCGAACGCAGGTAAAATCAGGATGTACACTTCAGGGTGACCCCAAGCCCAGAACAGGTTGATATACATCATGGCGTTACCACCACCATCATTGGTGAAGAAGTGGAAACCCATGTAGCGATCGAGTGTTAACAGCGCTAAAACCGCAGTCAGGATCGGGAACGACGCCACGATCAGGATGTTGGCCCAAGTACAAGTCCAAGTGAAGATGGGCATTTGCATCAGCTTCATGCCTGGAGCACGCATCTTAAGCACAGTCGCGATAAAGTTGACCCCGGTTAAGGTTGTCCCTATCCCCGAAATCTGCAGCGCCCAGATATAGTAATCGACCCCAACGCCCGGACTGTAAGCTAGTTCAGACAACGGCGGGTAAGCTACCCAACCGGTACGGGCGAATTCACCTAAACCTAATGAAATATTGATCAGCACGGCACCAGACGCGGTTAGCCAGAAGCTGAGGTTGTTCAAGAAGGGGAAGGCTACGTCGCGGGCACCGATTTGCAGTGGCAGCACTAAGTTCATTAGACCGATCATAAATGGCATCGCCATAAAGATAATCATGATCACGCCGTGGGCGGTGAAGATTTGGTCGTAATGTTCTGGCGGCAGATAACCTGCGGCGCCATTGGTGGCCAGTGCCTGCTGGGTACGCATCATGATGGCGTCGGAAAAACCGCGGATCAGCATGATAAAGGCAAGCACTATGTACATGATACCGAGGCGTTTATGGTCAACCGAGGTTAACCAGTCGTGCCAAAGCACACCCCATTTTTTGTGTTTAGTGATCAAGGCTGCGACGTACAGGCCTATCACGGCAACAACCGCAAGGGTCACCATGATGATAGGCTCATGATACGGGATCGCATCTAAGCTTAATTTACCGAGAAAAGACATGATTACTCCGCCTCCACTTGGTGAGTGGATGAGTGTTCTGTTGATGAAGTGTCAGAATGGGTTGAGCTTTCCATGTCGGCCATCTTCTGTTCGCTCGCCATATGCGCCATATCGTGGTGCATGCCAGCCATATTGTGGTCGGTACTCATGTGTTCCATACCTTCATGGCCTGCCATGTGCTCGTTTGAGTCCATGTGCATGTATTGCATAACGATTTGATCGAACATGCCGTGACTCACTGAGCCAAAGTATTCAACAGGATTGTTTTCACTCTTCTGTGCTAAGGCTTGGTAAGTCGCAGAGTCTAAGGTCTTAGTCGCCTGTTGTTTTGCCTTGGCTACCCAAGCATCGAAGTCGGCTGCCGTTGGCGTGGCAATGGCTTTAAACTTCATGCCCGCAAAACCTGCGCCGCTATAGTTAGCGGAAATACCGTCATAGGTACCGGGTTCGTTGGCAATCAGGTGCAACTTAGTCGTCATCCCTGCCATTGAGTAGATTTGGCTACCTAACTGCGGGATAAAGAAAGAGTTCATTGCGGTATCAGAGGTGATCTTAAAGTTCACTGGTACGTTCGCTGGGAAAGCCAGTTCGTTTACCGATGCAACACCTTGTTCTGGATAGATAAACAACCATTTCCAGTCCATAGAAACCACTTCAACCGTAATCGGCTTGGCCTCGTGTTCGAGTGGTTTGTAAGGGTCGAGATCATGGGTAGAGCCCCAGGTAATCACCCCTAGAATCACGACGATTACTATCGGCACAATCCAAACCACGGTTTCAATCGCGCTCGAATGGGACCATTTGGGCGCGTAAACCTCCTGATCTCGACCATCGCGATACTTCCAAGCGAAGAACAAGGTCATAAAGATCACGGGGATAACCACAATCAGCATGAGTAGGGTAGCGATGATGATCAGGTGCTTTTCATCGGCACCGATCTGGCCCTTGGGATCCAATACGCCGCCATCACAGCCTGCGAGCATCAGGGCAAGCGCCGCGAATGCTACTTTACTTAAATTTCGAATTAACAAAGGAAGATTCCTCTAACCCTAAGGTTTACAACTCTGCCCTGAGAGATTGGCAGTAGCATTGAGCGGCGTTATCCGAAGGCAAATCCGAAAGTGGCTCGAGCGCGGCACAAAAAATGCCTGCCACCCCAATGTAAGATTGAGGATCGACCTTCAGCGCTTAATGCAAATTTGAATTTTAAAACAGAGAGTTACAATGGTGGGGCGCGACAACCGTGCGCAAGGTGCTCGAGAGATTTTAGCCTTGGGGGTGCTAAAAACAGGGCTGCATTAGTTAAATCTAAGCTGTTGAAAAACTTGAAGCCATTGTCGAACAAATTCCACAATTGCTTAATAATCTGGGGATTGAGCAGCAAAATGCTCAGCAGCGTGGCGCCGAAAAACTCGATTAAAAATCCATCGCTCAGGGTGATTAATTCGCCAATATCGATGCAGCCGCCGACCATCACTGACACTAAGTCAGCTGCGGGCAGCACAAACAGTAACCCAAAAAGCAAGGCTAAGTTTGTCATACTGAAGTGGGAGAACCTCGCAACGAGATTCAATCCTTCAGCGCAAAATTGGCTGAGTGCGAATTTCAATTAACAGGTCCGGCGTTGAGCGAGAAGAATTGTTGGCTGAATAAAAATTCAAGCTGCAACTTTTTTGTGCGGGCGGGAGGATAACAAGAAGCGGGGATTGATTGAAAGTAGATCTAGGTCACAAAAGGGCTTTTGCATTAAAAAAACCTTAATTGAAACCATGGCTAAACATTGTGGTTACATATTTAACTAAAAATAAACTGATTTCACTCACATTCTGTGTGGAAAATGTGATGGCGATATGTAAATGTCTTGGCTTTACTGTGAGTCGTTTTGCGCGCTTATTTGCCGAGTTGGTTGTTTATACTTTCTGATTTTAGTGATGCCTTGCCGATATTCAATGCTGAATCCTACAATAAAGCATAGCTATCACCCTAGGGTGTTTTGTGGCAGTTTAACTGGTTAGACAGCGTAAAAATAATTTTTACATCATGGTACCGCTTTGGTTTTCAGCCCCCAATGAGCTAACGGTTTGACTACTCTTGAGATTGATTTGTAGATTAAGGCATTATGGGCCCATTCTGATTATCAACCCAATTACTACAAGGGATTAAATATCAACGCATTTGCGCACTATTTTAAGGTCAATTTATTCATAGCCTTAGCCTACTTTATTGTCGGTAAAATGGGTTTGATGATTGCCTTACCTCCCGGATATTCTGCGGCAATTTGGCCTGCGGCAGGGATCGCAATCGCTGCTTGTCTTTTATGGAAAGCATATGCGCCTTGGATTGGGGTTTTTATAGGGGCATTGCTGATTAATATTAATATTGGTGGGCAACTACATCTCGGTTGGTTGCCCGTCAGTATTGCCTTGGGAACGTTACTACAGACCATTATTTCTGCTCGAATTATTCGATACATCGATCCTTTACTGACCTTTGATAAACCAGAAACTGTTATAAAATCAATGGTTAGTCTCAGTGCTGGTTGTATTATTGCCTCTCTATTGGGTAATGCTGCACTTGCAGTTTACGGCATGATTCCAAGTTCGGATCTCGTTACCAGTATGCTCAATTGGTGGATGGGCGATTTCCTTGGAGCGGTCATTTTTATCCCGCTAACCATATTAGTGTTTGATAGGCGACCCATTTGGCGCTCAAGGCGGATTCAAACAGGACTACCTTTGGTGATTGGTTTTTTACTTTGCGTGGGGATTTATTATTACGCAGATATGAACCAGCGGCAGCAACTGCAGGATAAGTTTCAAATTCAATCCAATGCGATTATCAGTAGTGTGGAAACTTTTCAGGGAACCAATCTACAACAATTAGTTGCCCTTGCCAGCCTGTTTGATAACAGTGAAATAGTCACGGAAGATGAATTTATTCAGTTCGGTAAACGTAATCGACTCCAATTAGATGGCTTTAAGGCTTGGGCTTGGTCACCATTGATTGCGGCGAGCGATAAACAGAGTTTTGAGTCTGCAACCACAGCTGAGCTGGGGCGACCTTTCAATATCAAATATTTAGAGGGGGGCAAACCAAACGCCGACGGCTGGCTTGTGCCTGTTAAGTATGTGCAACCTATGTATAGCAGTCGCGCCGTACTTGGATTAGATCTCAACAGCGAGTCTGCGAGGGCGGCAGCCATAGCAAAAGGGAGATCAACGCTTGCGCCGGTCATCACAGGCAAAATCCAATTAGCTGAAGACCCTCATGGCCTTGGAGGCACGCTACTATTGGTGCCTTCTTTCGATCGCGTTGGTAACATTAAAGGATTTTGTTCGGCGGTGATCGATATCCAAAGCATCATCAATAAAGTCGAACAGGTAAAAGGTTTGCATTGGCGGCTAACGGATATGAGTGCTGATGGAGCCTTGCTCTATGCGAATAGTCAGAAAGAATTTCCTACCTTTTCTGGTAAGTTACATAGCGATAAAACAGGCCAATACTATCAGGCCCACTTAACGCTTGCCGATAGGCAATGGCATATTGTGATTTACGAGTCGTATGCTCAACTGATGGGTGAATCTTACAGTCTGTCACTGTTGCTATTACTTTTAGCCTTTATCACCTGTGCCGTTGTGAGTGGTGTGACATTAATCTCTTCCGGTGAGCGTCATCGGATTGAGGATAAAGTGGCAGAAAAAACTATGGCACTTTCGAAGGAGATTGCGCGTAATCAAGCATTTCAAGCCACCCTCGTCGAGAGCGAAGAAAAATACCGTAACCTATTCGATAAGGCACCCGTTGGCCATGTTTTAAAACGTCTTGAGGATGGGCACTTTGTCGCCATTAACCAAGCATTTACTGAAATTACGGGCTACACACTAGAGGAGCTTCAAGCGCTTGATCCTTGGGAGCTTACCCCGATTCGTTACCAAGTGACTGAGGCTGAGCAGCTTGAACGCCTCAAGCAAACACGCCGTTATGGTCCTTATCAGAAGCACTATCGGCATAAAGACGGACAGCTAGTAGCCGTCAGACTGAATGGCTCCTTAGTGGCCGCAGCTAATGGTGAGCCGCTTATCCTGTTTATTGTGGAAGATATTACCGCGCAAGAGCGCACTATTGCCCGAGTTAACTTGTTGGCACAGGTATTCCAGCAAAGTGGGGAAGGTATCACTATTATCGATGCCAATGATGTCATCGTGGATGTTAATAGCGCCTTTAGCCAAATTACTGGTTACTCAAGGGATGAAATCATAGGTAAAAACTGTCGTTTTATTGAAGCCGCTCGAACCGATAAAAACATTGATGCTCAAGTGCGAGCTGCGCTTGAGCAAACGGGGTTTTGGCAAGGAGAAGTGTGGGATCGCCACAAAGATGGCTATGATTTCCCGAAATGGCTGATGATGTCTGTGGTTCGCGACGAAACTGGGGCAATCAGCCATTACATCGGCAGTTTTACCGATATCAGCGAACGCAAGGTGAATGAGGAGCGCATTCACTTCTTAGCGCATCATGATTCCTTAACTTTGCTACCGAATCGTTTGAGTCTGCAATCGCGTTTGGAGATGGTTTTTCAGGAGGCTTTTGTCAGCCAAACCCAGATTGCCGTAATGTTTATCGATATGGATCATTTCAAAAATATTAACGACACCCTGGGACATCATGTCGGCGATATGTTGTTGCTCGAAGTGGCGCGGCGCTTAAAGAGTATTGTAAGCAGTGACGATATCGTCGCGCGCTTAGGCGGTGATGAATTTGTCGTGGTGTTGTCTGATACGGATCACGATAGCGTCGCTAAGGTGGCGGAAGCCTTGCGCAGCGGTCTGAATCAAGTCTACATCATAGATAACAAGCCCTTACATTCATCACCTAGCATAGGCATCAGCCTGTTCCCAACCGATGGTGACAGTGTTGAGGCATTGATGAAAAATGCCGATATGGCCATGTACCGCGCCAAGGCGGCGGGGCGAAACAACTATCAGTTTTTCACCGCTGCAATGAATACCTTAGTGACTGAGCGCCAGCAAATTGAAACTGGGCTCAGGCAAGCCATTGCCCGTGATGAGTTACTGCTGCATTATCAGCCGCAGATCGATATCAACACCGGACAAATGGTGAGTGTTGAGGCGTTGATCCGCTGGCAGCATCCTGAATTGGGATTGGTTGCTCCCGATCGCTTTATTCCTATTGCCGAGGAGATCGACATGATTATCCCCATCGGCCAATGGGTATTAGAGCAAGCACTCGCACAACTGGCGCAGTGGCGTAAAAAGGGCGCGAAAGACTTGCGAATGGCGGTTAATCTATCGGCGCATCAACTGCGTAAAGAGACCATAGTTGCTGATATTATCAATGTGTTAGCTCAATATGATCTTGGCAAGGGAGCATTGGAGCTTGAGATCACTGAAAGTGTCGCCATGCAGTATCCTGAGCAAAATGCCAAGTTGCTGGCCGAGTTGCGTCAATATGGGATTGAATTGGCAATTGATGATTTTGGCACCGGCTATTCGTCACTCTCGTACTTGAAGTTGCTGCCCTTAGATCGGCTTAAGCTGGACCGTTCCTTTGTCAAGGATATTGAAAATGATCCAAACGATGCGGCAATCAGCGCGGCCACGATTTCGATGTCCCATGAGTTAGGGTTAACTGTGGTGGCTGAAGGGGTGGAAAACGAGGCACAACTGGTGTTGCTCTCGAGCATGGGTTGCGATCTGGTGCAGGGATATTATTTCAGTAAACCCTTATCTGCCGATGATTGTTTGCGTTTTATTGAACGCAATTTTTAGGCCGTTTTTTATCCATTTAGCACTATACTTGAGTCAGTCTGGCGATAGGACATGGATACATTAAGGACAGCGCTATGCAAGTTATCTTCACTAAAGGTTCGACCCGTTACGCTCAATTACGTTGTGTTCGCATGGATGGTAGTGCCACACAAACTCAGATGCCTGAGCAGGGGATTGCTCCCCACGATATGATTCACTACGTCGTTGAAAAACGCCTGCGTATTCAGGGAGCTTTCTTCGCGCAAATACGTGCTGGTGCCGATATCAATTTCACCCTTGAGCATAACGAAGCTTCTTTAGCGGTTGCTGATAAAACTGACATTTGGCAAACCGAATCGATCGTCGAAGCATTGCAATCTCTGCTATGGTCTGCTGATACGCCTAGCTATGCAGGATTTATCTATTTACTCGAGCAGGCCTGTAGTAACCGAAAGCTAGCTATCCCAGAGATTTCACAATCTGACTTTGAACATATTATCAATGAGATAATGGAGCTTACCATCGAGTGGCAAGGTATGGGAGAAGGCCAGTCCTTGACCCTAAAGTTTTAACGACTGAGTTATCAAAAAGAGCGCGAATCTTCGCGCTCTTTTGTTATATTTGATCTTTGCTTATTCCCGCTGGCGACGTTCTTGGCTCTGAGTTGAGCGGCCTTGATTACGCTCCACACTGCGTGATGCTTGCATATTTTGGCGGGGTTCGCTCTGCCTTACTCTCGTCTCTTCCCGTTGTCTTGGCTGTGCTTGACGGGGCTGCTCGATACGTTGCGGTTCGGCGCGTCTTACCTCGGGGCGAGCTTCCTGTCTTTGTGGCTGAGAGCGAGTCTCGACGTTACGCGGCTGCTGGTCTCGACTCTGGTACTGCCTTTGTGAGATATCCTTAGCTTGTTCCCGCGATGCCTTAGCCTGCATTTGCCTTACCTGATTATCATTGCGGACATTGTCGTTACGCTCTTTTTGGTAACCTTCCCTTTTGGTTTGCGCCGAGTTCGTCGGTGCCACGCGGCGCTCTTTTAACTCGGCTTGAGTATTCTGAAAGCTGGGCGCCCGCTCGCGGCTGTAGTGATTATCGCGGCTTAGGTTATTGCTTCTGTCCTTATCTTGGCGCTTGTCATAGTTCTTGTTGTCGCGGTTATAACGTGTGTCTTGGTGTTCCCTTGATTTCGAGTACTGGCTGGTAAAGTGCTGGCTGCTGCCACTGGAGTGGGAGTCGCGGCCACGGAACTTGCTGTCAGCGTAGTAGCGTTCTTTTACCACGGGATTATGGTAAACCACGCCGCGTCTGTGTTCGGGTTTATGCTTCCAAGGTTGAGCGCCATGGCTGACCGAGTATCTTTCCCGTGGACGATAATGGTGGGAGTGATGGTGATCTATCACGACGACTTTATGGCGATGCCAATGAAATGAGCTAAAGAAGTAGTTAAAGGAAATATGGATACCAGGCGACCAGTAAAAGTAGCTATGGCTTGGGCGGTAAGGGTAGCCAACATAGCCGCCAAACTCCCAATATACTGGCGGATAGGCCACGCCCCAACGCCAAGTACCGTAAACTACGCGGGGGTCATAATAGGGCACATATACCACTTCGCGGCGTACAGGCTCGATGATGATCTGGTTATTGGCGCGAGTTACCGCCATATTCTCCATACTGGCTAAACTGTTGGCTTTATCCGCCTGTTGTCTGAGTGATTGAATACCGTCCATCACTTGCGCCTCATCGGCCAAGAAGGCTTCGCCAAGCCTTTGGGTCCAATCCAAATCTTCGCTCATTTTCTGTAAGACATTGGGGAAAGCCATTAGGGCTTTAACACTCGGGTCCCAGTCCTTGTCTTCGGTGCGAGACATCACTTGATCAGTCGACAACTTAGGATGATCTTCCAACCAACGTTGCGCTTGTACTACTTCGAGTGGATAGGTTGAGGCGATCAAAATATGGCTCAACAAACTATCGGGATAGAGGGCAATAGGCGCAAGCATCTGCTCGAGTTCGGCTTGGCTCAGTGAAGCACTTGAACCTTGGCTAACGGATACGCCCGCAGCTTGCGTCGGCGCGGTGAAAGGCAGAGCAACTAAAGCCGCCGATAACACTAGCCATTTCCATCGATATAATCTGTTCATGGTTCGCTCCAATAATCCTATTTGAGGATGTTATTGGCATCATAGGCGCGTGAATATGAACATAAGCTGAAAGTATATTGTGCGGCAAAAGCGTGTTGTGGATTTATTTTCTTACCAATAAAACGATATATGGCATTGAAAATAAAAGATTAAGCAGAATGAGTAAAGTTAACGGTAAACTTGGCGCCACCTAAATTTTCTGAGCGGGAAACAGAAATTCGACCGTTATAGCTATCCACTAAATCGCGGACAATCGCTAAACCTATGCCGTTACCTTGATGATAGGAATCGGCGCGGATCCCGCGCTCAAAGATTTGCGTTTGCAGGGTTTCGCTGATCCCTGGGCCGTCATCTTCGATACAAAGTTGCAATTGATAAGCATCGCCGGTGACGGTTAATTTGACCGTTGATTTAGCGGCTTTGCAGGCATTGTCGAGTAAGTTACCTAAAATCTCGGTGAGATCGGCTTCATCGCCCTTAAAAACCGCTTGTTCAGCGATTTCGCCACCGAGGTTAATTTGCGGTTCTCGATAAATCTTGGCTAAGGTGCGTAGCAGTTTATTGGCCACCTCATCAACCTTAATCCCTAAATGCCATGAGGCGGCCGCCGCAGTTTGGGCGCGTTTAAGCTGGTGGCTGATGATGCGACTGATGTTCGACACTTGCTCACTCGAGGCTTCACTTAAATCCACCTGACTTTTAATCACCGCCAGTGGTGTTTTGAGACTATGAGCTAAATCCGCAAGGGCGTTGCGGTAGCGCTTACGCTGGGTTTGTTCGGTATTGAGCAAGATATTGAGCTGCCTCGCCACCGCTTGTAACTCGCTGGGGTACTGGCTGCTCAGCTGGGTTGATTTACCCTGTTCCACATCATGCAGCTCTTGGGTAAAGCGTGCCAGTGGTCTAATGGTCCAAATCAACCAACTCAGCTGAAATATCAGCATCACGAGAATTAAGATCAGTAACCAAGTCCAAAGCTGTTGATTAAATTGAGCTATCTGCTGCTGAAATTCATGTTCATCTTTAATGATATGGATAGTCACTGGCACATTTTCATTCAGGCTGGCAAAGCTCACACTAAAGCTATAGATAAGGTGTGGCGCGCCCGCGAGGTCGATTTGCTCAAAGGCACTTTGGCCCGTTGGCGGAATGGTGAACTGTGCTGGTGGCGTGATGCCCATAAAGGATTGCGAATGCCAGACGATGCTCTGTTTATGCTCCGCATCTTCGGTGGTGGCTATGGCATAGAGGCCTGATTGAATAAGGTTAAAGCGGTTCTCTAGCACTAATTCAGGAATGAAAATCCGTTTATTTTCGACTTCAGTCACCGCTAATACTGAATATACATAAGCACTGAGCTCATTTTTAGCGGCACTCTTTACCTGCTCGGCAAAGGCGTCATTGAGGGCGACGCCAATCAGCGGCAGCAGCACTAATATAAACAACAGCGCACTGAGGACGAGCCGAGTCTTTAAGGAGTTGAGCAACTGCCAGGCAAGCGCGCGCTTACTCATCAGTACCTTGCTCAGGAGCAATGACTCTTAAGCGATAGCCCTGGCCGCGCAGGGTTTCGATTAGATTGTATTGGTTATCGGGGTCGAGCTTTTTGCGTAAACGGCGGATAAAGACTTCGATGACGTTAGAGTCGAGGTCAAAATCCTGATCATAAATATGTTCGGTGAGTGCTGTTTTAGATTTCACTTCACCTTGATGCAGCATAAAAATCTCAAACAGCTTGTATTCAGAGCCGCTGAGGGTAACGAGTTCGTCCCCTTTGCGGACCTCTAAGCTACTGGTATTTAAACTAAAGGGACCGTTAGTGATGATTGGGCTTGCTTTACCTGCCGAGCGTCGGATCAGTGCTTTAAGGCGGGCAACCAACTCCTCGGGATGAAACGGTTTAGTGAGATAATCATCGGCACCGGCATCGAGGCCTTCGACTTTATCTTGCCAGCTGTCGCGCGCGGTTAAAATTAAGATAGGGAAAGCGCGCTCTTTTTGGCGAATGCGGCGGATAAGGCTAATACCGTCGAGTTTAGGTAAACCGACATCGATAATGGCGGCGTCATAGTTATATTCAACGGCTTGAAACAAGCCCTCTTCGCCGTCGCTGGCGACATCAATGCTGTAATGGGCATCCAGCAAGTGTTGTTTTAAGTTGGCTTGCAGTGCTAAGTCGTCTTCAACGAGTAAGAGTCGCATATTAATTCCTCGACACGCGTCCTGTGGCGGCATCCACCGAAACGGAAAAAACCTGGCCATCATTATTGAGGATTTTGACGCGATAGCCTGAGCCGCTCGACTGCACGCTGAGCACTTTGCCTCGATATTGACGCTGCGCCATAGCCACGGCTTGGTCTGGACTATTCACCACAAGGCGGCGCTGCTCATTCTTAACGCCTTGGTCGCGCGATTGATTGCGATCATCGTGTTTATCATTGCCCGCTATGCAGCCAAAGGAGGCACATAAACAAGCGACTAGGGTCAGTGTCAAACCAAGTTTCATATCTGTTACCCGTACAGGTTCGGCGATCTTAAGTAAGTGGCGAGCTGGTTAGCTTATCGAGTCGACTAAGAATACCTCATCACCATAACAAACACATAGAGATCAGCCAATTGGTAAACACAATTCCTTTAAATTTCACTGTGATTCGTGAGATTTTATCGAGTTAATCCTCATCGAACCTCTTTACATATCAGGAGTCATATCCTGTGACATATTAGTAGTGTTAACCACAGCAGATGAATTAAGGCTGAACAGCGGTGTTGCTCTGAAATACAGCAGATTTTAATGTTCAGCTTATGTTCACCTTGAGTGCCCTCTAATGTCACCAATTTGAGCGGATTATCCAATGGGGTATTCAAGATGAACACAGTGAAACAACAAGTTATCGCAACCACGACGTATGTGAAGGCTGTGGTATTGGCCAGTGCATTTCTGGCATCGACAATGGTGATCGCGCAGCCGAGCGACGAGTCAAACTTGGCGCCTTTTAGTGCAGCGAGTATTGGGATGATGAAAAAGACCGATGCCGAGCAAGCCGTCAAGCAAGAGCAGCAAGCCTTAAGCCTATTGCAACACTCGGCTCCCGCTCAAAGTGTAGCTGAAGCTACTGCCGCTGCGGTTAAATCGCTGGCGCCGTCCTTCTCGGCACAAGGTGCGAATGTTCAGCGAGTACAATTGATGGGTGCAACTCCCATGACTCGCGAACAAGTGATCGCCAAACATACGAGTCAGCCGATCCCCAGTTCAAGCGCCGCCACTGAAGATCCCTATCGCGCCCCTATTTATCACAGCTTTGCGATTTTTGATGCCAGCAGCCGTTTGTTTGAAGACTTTGATTACGATGGGTTTTATCAAACCTTTAGCGTGACCTTCGATGTAGATGTGTTTGGTGCATATCTTAATGAGCGCGCCGACCTGTTTGCCGAGTTATACCTCAGCCGTAACGGTGGCCCTTGGGTGCATTACTACACCACGGATGTGTTTACCATCTACGGTGACTCGACTCAGGATGATTACGAAGTACTGACGACCCTCTACACTGGCTATCAAACGGATCACTACGATGTATTAATCGATGTCTATGAGGTTGGTTATAGCGATATTGTTGCGACCATTAGCGCCGATGATACCGATGGCTTATATGCCTTGCCGCTAGAAAGTCGTGACCGCGATAGCTCTGGTGAGGTAATTATTGTCGAAGAAGGCGGCGCAGTTTCTTTCTTTGCTCTGCTTGGTTTAGGACTGTTGGCTGTACTGCGTAAACGTGAAGAGTTTATTTAAGATTTGATTTTGATGTGCAATTTGACTGAGTTTATCAAAGGCCATACTGACTATACACGCAGAGTAAGAAGTCGGTCTCACCCTAACAAGGCAGCGTATCCATCGATACGCTGCTTTTTTATTTCAAAATGCATACCGCAAAACAAACAGCAATCATGCATTTGTGCACTTTCTACCCAGAATGATTTTTGTTATTGTGGAAATCAAATTTTAAATCAGTAGCTTGTGAGTGATTTGTCTGATGGTCGATGGTGAAGTTATGCGAATGCAAACAATACAAATGTTGTGTAGCAAGAGGCTAAAATGAAATTCTCGTTAGTTAACGGAGTCAGACAGGAACCATCCCCAAAAGTAAGAGGTTTGTGCCAGTTTTGTGGTAAACCAATGCTGTCTAAGTGTGGTACTAAAGTACGCTGGCATTGGGCTCATGCACGCAAAGATTCATGTGACCCCTGGTGGGACAATGAAAGTCAGTGGCACAGAGATTGGAAAAACTATTGGGCAAATGACTATCAAGAGATTGTCGACTTTGACGAAGCTGGTGAAAAACACATAGCAGACGTCAAGTTACCTAATGGTATGGTAATAGAGTTCCAAAACTCACCGATGTCACATAAGGAGCTACAGTCTCGTGAACAGTTTTACGGCGATATGATTTGGGTCGTAAATGGTAGGAATCTAGCTAAAAATATGAAGTTAAGGGCAGCATTGCCAGATCCAAATCATCCCTCAATGGTGGACATTGGTGTTCAAAATACTAATCATAAAACACACTTTATCTACTTCCATATTTCTGAATACCAACCTGAGGAGCTAATCGAAATACATTCATCCGATAAAATAGGGTACTTAACGAAGGATACCCATGTTGGTCATTTTTTCTATGAGTGGAAACGACCAAAGCAAGTGTGGCTAAACGCAACTAAGCCTGTATATCTTGACTTTGGAAAGGGTATTCTTTGGCAGCTAAAACGCTTCAATGACTTCAGTTCTTTCTGTATTCAAGCACATAGCAAAGACAAATTTTTGATTCGCTATGGAGGCGTTGCATAAAAACGTTTAAAGGAAAAAGAGTAGACAAAAGAAGAAAGTGGACACCTATCCAAGCCACTTTAGCCTGAGTAAGTTGTAGGCAAATCTAAAGTACATTATGTTTTTGTTTTATCTTGGGTTCTCTAATTTATTTTGGTGGACGTTAAATTTAGAAGCATGGAGTTTGCTTTGATTAAAAAATGGATATTACTCTCTTTGTGCTTTTTCCTTATGTCTTGCGGATATAAGGGGGATGGAGATTTTAAATCATATGGTTATTGGCCACTTATCACGTACGAGCTTACTTTGCCAGATTTTCCTTTTGAGACTGGATCAAAGCATAAGTTTGATTTAAAAGGTTATAAGTCTCATGAAACTTCGGCTATAAGTATCGAGCTATTCAGTGATAATGAACATGATTTTGCTGAGCTTGATACCGAAGTTGAGCTTAAAATTGTAAATGATTTAGGCGTTACCTTTTTTTACAGGAAATCTCCTTTAAATGCTCATTTCAAAAGGATGCAAGAACTTAAAGAAGCATCATGGGCTAATGAATATGAGTGGAATGGAAGATATAGCTATAAAAACCAAGATGTGAGTGATCGAGCTGTACCGTTTTCATCAATTGAAATGCCAGCTAAAACAAAAAGTATGCGATATTTTAATTTCTTTCCTAGCGATGCTGGTTCACTAAGCCTCACTATAAATATTGGTAGCGTTCCGTCACAGTTTGAGGATTTGAAGGTAAGAATCAATCTATCATCTGGTTGGAAGTAATAATGGTCAATCCCCCCTTTTTCTCTCGGTGTTTATCCTGTTGGATTCGGGCTAGTATGTGCGAGTTACGTTAACTAAAGGAAGAGAGACATGATTGCTCAAGGTCAAAAATTACCAGCGGCGACGTTAAGCCAACTAACAAAAGATGGCATGGTAAATCATCAAGTTACCGAGCTGTTCGCGGGAAAAAAAGTGGTTTTATTTGCAGTGCCTGGTGCTTTCACACCAACCTGTTCTGAAGCGCATTTGCCCGGTTATGTGGTGCTGGCCGATCAGTTTAAAGCCAAAGGCGTTGATTTAATTGCCTGTGTATCGGTAAACGATGCCTTTGTGATGAAAGCCTGGGGCGAAGCGCAAAATGCGTCTGAGCTACTTATGCTAGCCGATGGCGATGCCAGCTTTACTAAGGCGCTCGGATTAGAGATGGATACCGCAGGCTTTGGCGGTGTGCGTTCGCAGCGCTATGCGATGATCATCGATAACGGCGTGGTGACGTTACTGAATGTTGAAGCACCAAAGTCATTTGAAGTGAGTAAAGCCGAAGTGGTGTTGGCGGCTTTAAGTTAAGATAAGCGGATGCCCCTGAACTTATGGGCTGATGTGTCGCTTGCTTGAGCGAAAACAATAGCCAGCCTAGGTGAGGCTGGCTTTTTTATTCGGGCTTTTTATACGGTTATTGAGCGAGTTGAATGCTGTCGGCATCGATAGTGACTTCTGACCAGTCCTTATCCACTTCACCGCGAATAATCACTTGGGTTTCTGGCGTGACGGTATGTCCGCGCCACAGATCATCGTCAATTTCGATTTTAATCTCGCCCGTGCTGTCACGGAAAATATAATCATCGTGGCCAATTGACGACATGATATGGCCGGTTAACTCCACTTGAGTGTCATCGCTGGCATTGAGCGCGCTGACGACATCATGAATGATTTGCCGTGCGCTGGGGCCTTGAAAGCCGCCACGTAATTGGGGTTCGCCCGTTGTTGGTTGAAATCCAGCTTGGCTGCACAAGGCACTCAATGACAATGTGATTGCTAACATGCTTAAGGTGATTTTATTCATCTAAATGTCCTCTTTCTGATCTTACGCCGCTGGGCGACTCATCTATGGTGAGTATCATGCCAAGACGAGCGTGAAGCAGTTGTGAAGAATTTAAGCGGATTAATTTAGATGCTGTTGTGGCTCGCCGTTATCCATAAATTGGATTGTTGCCAGATAGTCATTCCCTAGGCTTTGGGCCGAAAAGTGCCACCCCATGCGCTCGCTTATCCGTTCAATAATGATCAAACCACAGCCATAGCCCGTGGGCTCGGCGCTGTGGTGACTAAGCGGGTTTTTTATGGTTAGTTGATTGTTTTTCAACGTGATTTCAATATCGCCACTGCTGTAGTTAAAGGCATTTTTAATTAAGTTACCTATCACTATGTCCACAAAACTCACCGGTGCGCAAATGGCGGTATTTTGGTTAACGTTGAGCTGATGGTGGATTTCGTGTTTGGCAAAATGCTGCGCCATTTCACTTAATAACTGCGTAAGCCGTGCGGCTAAATCAACTTGGTCATAGTGTTGCGATTCAATTTGTTCCTTTCCTAATAACAAAAAGGTTTCGGTGAGGGTTTTCATCTGTTGGCCTGCGTAATCAATGCGGGCAATGGCTTTGTTAGCGATCCGCTGCTGGGCTTCGCTGGCGTTGTTTGGTAGTTTTTTAAGCAATTCTGTCGAGCCTTGGATCACCATAATGGGCGTGCGCAGTTCATGGGAGGCAAAGCGACTAAACTCCTGCTCCCGAGTAAAATAGGCGGCAATTTTGGCTTTATTTTCCAGTAGCGTTTGTTCGATATGGCGGGTTTCACGGTAGGGCGTGCTAGGGATAAAGCTCGGCTCCTCTGGCGTCAGCGCATTGATTTTTCGTTCAATTTCAAAAAATGGTGCCGATAGTAGCCGCACAAAATACAAGCCATAGGCCATGATGAACAGCAGTAAACCTACCCCGAAGAGGGATATCAAAAAATGCAGCCTGTCCTCATACCCATCGAGAAAGTCATCCGCATCATCCTTATACACCACATACAATAAACCCTGCCCTGATGGGTGCGGTGAAATTAAAAAGTGCTTATCTTCGGCGCCCAATTGGTGCTCATAAAAACCCGTTTGTTGATAAGCTTGCAGCCATTGCGGCACAAACTCTTTGCTCCAATAGGTGGTGAGTTCGTGGATATCGGGGAGCTGGGCTTTATCGCCAAATCGTTGATAGTTTTTTTGGTATTCGCGGGTTTCGGTCGCCAGTTTGTGTTCAAGGCTAATGACCTCAATTTGTTCTTCGGCGATATAAATCAAACCCCAGAAAATCGCGAACATTAGGCTCGTGAGCACTAAAAACGTTAGGCGAATTTTTTTGTATAAGCTCGGTAATGGCTTAGGGGAGGAGTCGGTAACCTTGGCCATGAATCGTCTCTAGTTTGGAATCTGTAAAGCCCTTATCCAATGCACTACGCAGGCCGTAAATATGGCTACGAAGCGCGTCGCTACAGGGGGCTTCGTCACCCCAAACCGCATCGATAACTTGTTCTTTACTCACAATGGCGGGGGCATGTTTGAGCAGTAGCGTCAAAATCGTGCGTTGGATTTTACTCAGCTTGATTTCCTTACCCGCGCGGCATGCTTGTTGCGTTGCGACATTTAAGCTGATTTCACCAAAGCGCAATATGCCTACATCTAAACGCGGCCCGCGATTATGCAGTGACCGTAGGCGCAAACACAGTTCTTCCATGGCGAAGGGTTTATTTAAAAAGTCATCACCGCCCGAGGTAAAGGAGTCAATTTTGTCCTGCAGGCTATCTCTGGCGGTTAAAAACAAAATTGGTGTATTACAAAACAGCTCTTCGCGCAGTTTTTTGACCGTACGAATACCGTCTAATTTGGGCATCATAATATCCATAATGATCACGTCATAATGGTTTTGCTGTATTAAATTGATGGCGCTTTCACCGTGATAGGCGCAGTCAGCAATAATGCCTTCGAGGGTTAAATAGTCCATGATTGTTTCTATAACATCATGATTGTCATCAACAATTAATACTTTCATTGCTTATCTTCATTTCTTCACGTTTGCTTGACGTTTCCCATACTAAGATGCCAGCCGTTGATTTAACAAGGTAAATAAGGGAGAAAAAATGAATAAGCACTTAGTAGGTATAGGTATTAGCGCATTACTATTAACCGCCTGTGGTAGCGATGGTTCATCAACGGATGTGGCGCCACCTCCCGCGAATTTACCCGCTAAAGTGATGGGGACTGTGACTCAAGTGTCCGCAGACCATCAACAGATCACTGTGAATGGATACAAGATTAATATCGCCAATGCAGATATTCGTTATCAACAACAGCCACTGGATGCAAAAGCTATTCAAGTGGGGATGCGCCTAGATTTGGTTAACCAAGGTCAGCAGGCTAAAACGGTTGCTGTCGATCCTGCGCTGGTCGGTGAAATCAGTGCCATCAATCAAAATAATATTACGGTCAATGGCATACAGTTAGCCGTTGCATCAGCTAGCCAATATAAAAAGGGCGATTGGGTAGCGGTAAATGGCTACCCCACAGTGGTCGGACAATGGCAGGTAGAGTCGATTAACCTTTTCCCAAATCTCGCAATTGCTGAAATCGAAGGTCGAGTAACAGAGCTTGATCCTGTTGCGCAGCAATTCCGCCTGGGCTCAGCCTTGATCGATTACGCTGGTATCACCCCAAAGGGTCAACTCACCGAAGGTGTGTGGGTTGAGGTTGAAGGTCAACAGGATGGCGCCGTATTTAAGGCCCACGAAGTCGACGTAGAAGATGCGAGTGATGTGCCGACGTTCAACGAGATGGAGTTAGAGGGCACTGTGACTTGGGTTAACCAAGACAAGAGCCAGTTTGAGCTTAATAGCCGCACACGACTCTATGTGACTGAACAGACTCAATTTGAAGATGGTAATCGCAGCAATTTGCTGGAAGGTAAGCGCCTAGAGGTGGATATTCAATCCACTGCTCAGGGCCTGTGGGCCAAAGAGGTCGACTTTGAAAGTTCAGATGCGGGTGGTCCATTACCCGATTTAGGCAACAAGTTTGAGCTTGAAGGGCGAGCGACGCTCGATAGCAATAACCAGCTACAAATCAATGGCTTTACCTTTATTATCGACGCGAGAACCCAGTTTGACGATGGCTTAACCCTTGCAACCCTTGATCAAAAATGGCTGCAAATTGAGGGCGTTGAATTAGCCGATGGCCAATGGCTAGTGAAGGAAATTGATCTCGAACAGCAGAGTAATGAACTGGAGTTAACCGGAAAGGTGAGCCAGAACAGTCTGTGGGGTTACCATGCTAGTGATGCCTCATTAGCGACCTTTGATGGTAAATGGGTTAATGTGGAATGTCAGTTTGATGGCATGCAAATCCACAGTTGCCGCATTGACGACTAATGCCTGTTAACGACTAACGCTCGTTAACCCCTGCAAATGGCAGCAAGATTGATCTCTTGCTGCCATTTTTATGTGCTTAAGCTTAAGCCGCGCGCACTGGCACGACACGACTGTCGGCAATACCTAAACTGGTTTCGATATTTTCCACGCTTTGCTGTACTTCTTGGGCGATGACTTCGCTCTGCTGCGAACTGGTTTGCGCTTGGTCTTTCAGGTTATCCATGCTGCGAACAAATTCATCGAGGTAATCCACCTGTTCCTTGGCGTTGAGCGAGCCTTGTTTGGCGGTATTGGCCATTTCACTCGCTTGATTTTGTACGGTTTGTGCCATTTGCCATAGGCTCTGTGCCCGCTGTTTTTGGCTATTGGTCGCTTGGGCAATGCCATCGACACTCTCGCCGAGAGCAAGGTTAGATTGGGTGAGCTGATGCAGGATTTTCACGATTTCATTTAACGACACCTGAGTACGTTGGCTCAGGCTGCGCACTTCGTCGGCGACCACGGCAAAACCGCGACCTTGCTCGCCTGCACGGGCGGCTTCGATAGCGGCATTAAGTGCCAGTAAATTAGTTTGCTCGGCGATATTGCCAATTACATCAATGATTTTTGCCACATCTGCCACTGAGTTATTCAGGCTTTCGAGCGAGGCATGGCAAAGGCCAACCGCCGTTTGGGTTTGCTCTGTGGCACTCAGTACCGCTTCGGCCTCGGCTTGGCTCGACTGCATTTGGCGCATGGTTTCGACCGCACTCTGCTCGACTAGAGCCGAGGTATGACTGACCTCATTGGCGAGGCTACGGATATGCTCGGTTTGCGACTGCGTGTCGGCGACTATGGTCTGAGTGTGTTCGGTGTGCTGCGACAGTTGAGTAATGCGCGCGACCAACTGACTTAAGGATTGAGAAACCTTAGTCATTTGTTGGCGCTGGAGTTCATCTTCCTGTTCAAAACGATGCAGTAGCTGATTAAAATGCCCTGCAATTTGGCCAGTTTCGCAGCGGCGATTGATGTCCAAACGTTCACGGCTGTTGGACTCGCTTAATTGCATAAAGGCTTGATTGAGGCGTTTGAGGGGGTTAACCACGCGGTTCTGTTGCAGGATTAAATAGCCGATCGCAAATAGCGCCATAATCGAAACCATTGCATAAAGAATGACTTGTAACTCATATTTGAGCTGTTGGTTTTTGGCCGCTTGGGCTTCACCGAGGGCAATGAGCTGCTGTTCAACTCTGCTAATGGCTTGAATTAATTGCGCTTGCATCTCCTGATTGGCTTGCAGCAGTTGGTGGGTATTGGCGACTTCTTTATTGTATCGATTGGCAAGGCTTAACAGCTCGTTGCGATCATTTTCGCCCACTTCAATTTGCTGCGGCTCACTTGCGCCGAGGGCAAATTCATCGGCTTCCTGTTGTTCATATACACCGATTAATGGCAGGGCGTTGAGTTGATCGCGCCATTGGTTAAGCGCTTTACTGGTGCTGTCGAGAATATTCTTAAGTTGCTGGTTTTTATCAATGAGATAGCCATCGGTAAGCTGCGACAGTTGATAAACAATACTGGGAAAGTCACGGCTTAATTGCAAATATTGCTCGGCTATTGCTGCATTAACGGCTAAGCCTTTGTCGGCATAGCTACCAAGCCTGCGGTTATAGTCGAGCATTTCGGATTCGGCGTGAGCCAGCAGTTGTCTTGGGTTGCCTGCGAGTTTGCCCGCCGCGCGGTATTTAGTGTCTAAGTCTTGAATAAATTGATTCAGGCCTGCCTGTAATTCCTCATCGGCATTGCCTGATGCGGCAAGGTTGAGTTCGCTGAGTTGGTTTTTGATTTTGCTCAGCTTGGCTTTGGCTTCTTCGAGTTGGGTCGCGTTGCCGCTGGTTAAATAGCCATCAAGATCGCGGCGCACGCCTACGAGAAAGTCCTGTTGCAGGCCTTGGAGTACTTGGGTTTGTTGCTCAATCTGCTGTCTTTGATCGCTACTCCAAAGTACTACTGCTGCTAATAATCCCGCAAGCAATAACAACAGCGCCGAAGCAGTACGTGACAAGGTCGAAATCTTCATGATGCAATCTTCATTGGAAACTTAAGGTAAGTTAACTGCCTAAAGTTTATGAATTTCGCGTGACATAAATATGACAGAACCAATCAAATGTCAGCGTTGTCATTATGATTTTGGGATTATTCTAGCGGTAGCCAAACTTGGGCTTTTAAACCGCCTGCGGCGCGATTCGAGAGGGTAATTTGGCCTTGGTGGCGGTCGATAATTCGTTTGATGATGGCGAGCCCAAGCCCTGAGCCGACACTGCCTCTGGCAATATCACCTTGAGTAAAAGGTTGAAACAGAGTAGGAATTTGTGATTCATCTATCCCTGGGCCATTATCTTCAACGCTAAAGCCGATGCGTTTGCCGTCAAATTGCGAGCTTATCCGCACCCAGCCGGAGCCATAACGAAAGGCGTTTTCAACTAAGTTGCTCAACACCCGCTTAATCGCCAGCCCTTGAAATAAGGCCTCGGGGCAATCGCTCAGTACGACTTCAATTTCACCATCGCGATTGGCTTCGGCTTGGGCAATATCTTGAATGAGTTTATTGATTTGCCCGGGCTCGCGGCTGGCTTCCTGATCTTGGCGAATATAGGCAATAAATTGGCTGATAATGGCATCCATATCTTCAATATCGTTGACGATACCGTCTTTAAGATATTGATCTTCTTCAACCATCATCTCAGAGGCAAGGCGGATGCGGGTCAGCGGCGTGCGCAAATCGTGGGAAATTCCCGCCATCAACAGTGCACGATCTTGCTCTAGCTGCTTCATGCTATGGGCCATCTGGTTAAAGGCGTTGGTCACTTCCACCAGTTCGCTGGAGCCTTTAAGCGGCAAAGGATCGGGAAACTCGCCACGGGACACCGAGATCGCGGCTTTTTGTAAGCGCCTTAATGGTCTGTTTTGCTGGCGAGCAAACCACCATCCGCCGGCAACACTGAGTGCGCCGATCACCATCAAGTACAAGGTCAGTGGCGACAAGTCGGAAACATTTTGCCCAATCAGCGGCACTTTAATCCACACAGACGGCGCCTGCGGTGGGCGGATCCAAATTTGCAAAACACTGCCGTGGGTAACACGGACTTCGGCATCGCCACCGAGATATTCCGACATCTGTGATGACCAAAAACCGTAGTAGGTGGCTTGTTCGATGCCAGCTTCACGGGCTTGCTGTTGGTTATACACCTTCATGCCATCGTCGCGGACTTTGGCATTGAGCGCATCGACTATGGTTAAATGCTCGCGGCCGATATCGACACCATCGACAAATAACAGATTGATTTGACGGGCGATTAACTGGTTGATTTGTTGATAGCTGGGTTTCAACACATACACAGCGACAGTGACATAGGACACCAGCTGATTGATCAGCAGCAAACAACCAATCAGCAGTACCGTTTGACTAAAGGCGCTGCGTGGAAGGAGTCGCTGCCACCACTTAAGTTTCATAGTCGTGCCAAAAAAGCGTCAACAACAGGCCAAAAGCAGCTCATCGACGGGCGGCACCGTCGGGCACAAATACATAGCCTAATCCCCACACGGTTTGAATGTAGCGCGGATTAGCGGGGTCTTTTTCAATTAAGCGCCGTAGACGCGATACCTGCACGTCAATCGAGCGCTCGAGCGCCGAATAATCACGACCACGGGCGAGGTTCATCAGTTTGTCCCGCGATAACGGTTCGCGTGGATGGGTAACTAACACTTTTAATACCGCAAATTCGCCACTGGTCAGCGCGATGGCCTCATCACCGTGGTACATCTCACGGGTAGCTAGGTCGAGTGAAAACTCGCCAAAGCTAATTTCGGCTTCTTGCTGCGCGGGCGCGCCGGGCACATCCTGAATTTGGCGGCGCATCACCGCTTTAATCCGCGCCAATAATTCACGCGGATTAAAAGGTTTTGGCAGATAATCATCGGCACCGAGTTCTAAGCCGATAATGCGGTCGACTTCATCGCCTTTGGCGGTGAGCATCACAATCGGAATGGTGCTGCCCTGTTGACGCAGACGACGGCAGATAGATAAGCCATCTTCCCCGGGCAACATCAGATCGAGCACAATCAAATGAAAGTTTTCTCGCTCCAGTAAACGGTCCATCTGCTCAGCATTGGCCGCACTGCGTACCTGATAGCCTTGCTCCATCAGGTAACGCTCGAGTAGTGCTCGTAGGCGCATATCATCATCGACAACGAGGATTTTCGAGGTTTCTTGTCCCATGGGATGTCCTTAAATTGCTCGGATTATTGCTTTTATTTTTTATGCCGTCATACAACAAAGATTAACTGGCTGAAATTGAAAACGAATCTGCCAAGAATGCGCTTAATATAGCTGGATTCAATCTGAGCGACTAGCTCATGATGTAAGCCAACCACGGTCGAATGCGACAAATTGCCAACTCATGTTAATACTAAGCAAATGAAATTGCATGGGAATCGTTGAATATATTCACTATACATATGAAATTGTAACTAAATTGGCATTTCTGGCAGCGGTGCTTTTTGCTAGTCCTTAACTTTGGCGGCGACTCTGAGTATCATCAGTGCTATGCCTGTTTAAAATTATGCTCGTTTTAGTTAACTATAGAGTCTTAACATGAAAGCGCATTTGATCACCCGCCAAGGCTGGATGACCTTAGATAAAGAATTAAAATACCTGTGGAAGGAATATCGCCCGCAGATCACCCTCAAAGTGCAAGAGGCTGCCGCGCAGGGCGATCGAAGTGAAAATGCGGATTACACTTACAACAAAAGGCTTTTGCGTCAAATAGATAGTCGTGTTCGCTATTTGGTTAAGCGCCTCGAAGAACTCAAAATTGTCGACTATTCTCCGCAGCAGGAAGGCAAAATTTACTTTGGCGCTTGGTTTGAGCTTGAAAACGACGCGGGTGAGCGCGTGCGTTATCGGATTGTCGGTAAAGATGAGCTCGATACTAAACTGGGTTATATCACTATTGATTCCCCCATGGCACGGGCGCTTATCGGCAAACAAGTTGATGATGAAGTGGTGGTGCAAACGCCCTCTGGCCCAAAGACATGGTATATCAACGAAATCCGTTATACGCCGTTCGACACCTTGCTTGACTCGGCGCTCGCGGACGAGGGGGAATAAACCTCGCGAGATCAAACTCTCGGCGATTTTCAGCGGCAAATCGCTCGCATCATATGAAACAACGACTGCGCCTGTGGTATCTTGGGCGCAATTAGGATTAATCAAACCGTTAGGCACGATACTTTATTTATGCAGACTATTGCCCAAATTATTGCTCAGGAACTCAATGTTCGTGAGCATCAAGTCACTGCCACCATAGATTTGCTCGACAATGGTGCCACTGTTCCCTTCGTCGCCCGTTATCGTAAAGAGGCGACTGGTGGTTTAGACGACACCCAGTTACGTACGCTGTACACCCGTTTAGGTTATTTGCGTGAATTGAATGACAGACGTCAGGTGATTTTATCCAGCATTCAAGCGCAGGGTAAATTAACGCCTGAGCTGCAACGGGAAATCGAAGGCGCCGATAGTAAAACGCGTCTCGAGGATCTGTATCTTCCCTTCAAACCTAAGCGTCGCACTAAGGGCCAAATTGCCATTGAAGCGGGATTAGAGCCGCTGGTCGAAACCTTGTTAGCGGATCGCAATGCCGATATTGAAGCATTGGCTGCGGGTTATCTGAATCTAGAAGCGGGTTTTGCCGACACCAAAGCGGTATTGGAAGGTGCCCGTTATATCCTGATGGAGCGCTACGCCGAAGATGCGGAATTACTGCGTAAAGTTCGCGAACATTTAAGCCAAAACAGTGTGTTAGAGAGCCGTGTTATTGCCGGCAAAGAGAAGGAAGGCGCGAAGTTTCGCGATTATTTCGAGCACAACGAACCTTTGGCCAAAGTGCCATCTCACCGCGCCTTAGCTATGCTCCGTGGCCGTAATGAAGGCTTCCTGTCATTATCGATGAATGCCGATCCCGGTGCAGAGGCGGGTCAAGGCAGTTACTGTGAAGTCATTATTAGTGAGCATTTAGGCTTAAAGCTGGGCGATAGCAGTGTGGATCAGTGGCTCAAAACGGTCGTTACTGCCACGTGGCGAATTAAAATTGCCCTGCAAATGGAAACCGAGTTTATCTCGCAAATGCGTGAGCGCGCCGAAGCGGAAGCCATTAACGTATTTGCCCGTAACTTGGGTGATTTACTGATGGCCGCGCCAGCGGGCGCCAAGGCAACCATGGGCCTAGACCCAGGTCTACGTACTGGCGTTAAAGTCGCCGTGGTGGATAACACGGGTAAGTTGGTGGCACACACCACGATTTTCCCCCATGCACCACAGAATTTATGGGACAAGTCGATTCGTACCCTCGCCAACTTAGTGCAAATGCATAAGGTAGAGTTAATCGCGATTGGTAACGGCACCGCCTCCCGTGAAACCGATAAATTAGCGGCTGAGTTGATCGCCAGCCTCAAGGACAGCCAACCACAGCTGACCAAAGTGATGGTGAGCGAAGCGGGCGCCTCGGTGTATTCCGCATCAGAACTGGCGGCATTAGAATTCCCTGAGCTAGACGTTTCGATTCGCGGCGCGGTCTCAATTGCCCGTCGTTTACAGGACCCCTTAGCGGAACTGGTGAAGATTGAGCCTAAGTCTATCGGCGTTGGTCAATATCAACACGATGTGAGTCAAAGCCAGCTTTCTAGCTCGCTCGAAGCCGTGGTCGAGGATTGTGTAAACGGTGTAGGCGTGGACTTAAACATGGCGTCTGTGCCTTTGCTATCGCAAGTTGCAGGTTTAAATAAAACCTTGGCCAAAAACGTGGTGGATTACCGCGATGCCAACGGCGCCTTCAAAAATCGTAAAGAGCTGTTAAAAGTACCGCGTTTAGGCCCTAAAGCCTTTGAGCAAGCCGCAGGCTTTTTACGTATTCGTGACGGCGATAATCCATTAGATATGTCAGCGGTTCACCCGGAAGCCTATTCGCTGGTCGAAACGATTGCCAAGACCAAACAAGTCGATGTGGCGAGCCTTATTGGCAATTCAGAATTATTACGCAACATCAAACCGCAGGAGTTTACGACTCCTGAGTTTGGTCTGCCGACAGTGACCGACATCCTTAGCGAGCTGGATAAACCTGGCCGTGACCCCCGTGGCGAGTTTAAAACCGCTAAGTTTAAAGATGGGGTTGAAGAGCTTAAGGATCTCAAGCCTGAGATGATCCTCGAAGGCGTTGTCACCAACGTGACTAACTTTGGTGCCTTTGTGGATATCGGCGTGCACCAAGATGGTTTAGTGCATATCTCGTCATTAACCGACAAATTTATTACTGATCCCCATACCGTGGTCAAAGCGGGTGATGTGGTAAAAGTGAAGGTGATGGAAGTGGATGTGGAGCGCCGCCGAATTGGCCTGAGTATGCGTCTGGATGAGGCGATTGATCAGAGTAAGTCGCAAACTCGCACGCCAGTGCAGGGTAAGCATCAGGGTAACAAACCGAATCAGCACAAAGCGTCACAGCACAAATCATCACAACCTCAGTCTGGGCGGTCAGCACCCAAGCCAGCCCCTGTCAATGCGGCGATGGGCAATGCCTTTGCTGATGCTTTCGCTAAGCTGAAAAAGTAAGTCATCTCGATGTGACTCGGGCATTAGCATGTGCCCGAGTCGACATTTTTTACCCCTCAATCACAAAATTGTTGCATGTTTGCTACGACAGGTAATATAAAGGCGGCAATTTAATGCAACCTTAAGCCAGATCGGTTGTCATATAGCAACTTCTGGTAATTTTTCAAATTGACACTCCAAAGCTGAGTGTGCGTTTAATGTTTTTGGGGTAATACATGCAGTCAGGTTTATCTGCTGGTGGACGCAAGGGCGCCCACGGGCCCTTTCGCGTCATTCTTATTTTCAGTCTGTTAGTACTGGCTATTGCTACCGCTAGCCGAATCGGTTTAGGCCTGTGGCAAGGCGAACGTGTAGCCGCTGTTGACGGTTGGTCGCATTTGTTGCTGCAAGGTATTCGTGTCGATATTGCAACCCTATGTTGGTTATGGGGTGTGGCAGCCTTAGGTACAGCGATATTTTCGGGCGATCATTTGATTGGCCGAGCATGGCAATGGATTCTGCGTTTATGGCTAACCATAGGCCTCTGGACTATCTTATTCCTCGAAGTATCAACGCCCGCCTTTATTGAGGAATACGGCATTCGCCCTAATCGTTTGTATGTGGAGTATTTGATTTATCCCAAAGAAGTGCTGTCGATGCTGTGGGCGGGACGCAAGCTTGAGCTGATTTTTTCTGTGGTGCTGAGTATCGCAACCCTATGGGGCGGCTGGGTATTGAGCGGTAAGTTGTGTAAAAACCTGCGTTTCCCCCGTTGGTATTGGCGCCCGGTGTTAGCCGTGCTGGTTATCGTTTTGACCCTATTGGGTGCGCGTTCAACCTTAGGTCATAGACCGATTAACCCTGCGATGGTGGCATTTGCCGATGATCCGTTAGTAAACTCCTTAGTGATCAACTCCGCTTATTCTTTAGTGTTTGCGATCAAACAAATGGGCAGTGAGGAAGATGCTTCTAAGGTGTATGGCTCCTTGGACAAAGATGAGATTATCAAGGTCATTAGGCAGGAGAGCGGTCGCCCTGAGAGTGCGTTTACCTCAAATGAACTTCCCTCTCTGAGCTTTAACCAAGCCAGTTATACCGGAAAGCCTAAAAATTTAGTGATCCTGCTGCAAGAAAGTCTGGGAGCCCGTTTTGTGGGGAGTTTAGGTGGTTTGCCGTTAACGCCAAATATCGATGCCCTCTCACAGGAAGGCTGGTATTTCGATAATCTCTACGCCACTGGCACACGCTCTGTGCGCGGAATTGAAGCTGTTACGACTGGTTTTACCCCTACGCCAGCCCGTGCGGTGGTGAAATTAGGCAAGAGCCAGACGGGTTTCTTCAGTATCGCTGAATTGTTAAAAAATCACGGCTATACCACCCAATTTATCTATGGTGGTGAGAGCCATTTTGACAATATGCGTAGCTTCTTCCTCGGGAATGGTTTTAGCGACATTATCGATCAGAAGGATTATAAATCTCCTGCGTTTGTCGGCTCTTGGGGTGCTTCTGATGAAGATTTAATGCGTAAGGCAAATAGTGAGTTTGAGCGTCTGCATAGCGAAGGTAAACCGTTCTTTAGTTTAGTGTTTAGCTCGAGTAACCACGATCCATTCGAATTTCCCGATGGCCGTATTGAGCTGTATGAGCAACCAAAACAAACCCGTAATAACGCGGCAAAATATGCCGATTATGCGATTGGTGAGTTCTTTAAGCTGGCCAAAAATGCCGACTACTGGAAGGACACCGTCTTTATTGTGGTAGCTGACCATGACAGTCGAGTCGGTGGTGCGGATCTGGTGCCAGTATCGCGTTTCCGTATTCCTGGGTTAATCCTTGGGGATAATGTTGCACCAAAACGCGATCACCGTATCGTGAGTCAAATCGACTTACCGCCAACCTTGTTATCTTTGATTGGTATTTCAGACTCTTACCCTATGTTAGGGCGTGACTTAACTCAGGTCAGCGATGATTGGCCTGGACGTGCACTGATGCAATACGACAAAAATTTTGCGTTGATGGAAGGCAAGGATGTGGTGATCCTGCAGCCAGAGAAAGCGGCGCAAGGTTTCCAATATGATGAAAAAACTGAGCACTTAACGCCTTATGCACCCGCGGCGCAGGCGCTAGAGAAAAAGGCCTTAAGTTGGGCCCTGTGGGGCAGCCTAGCCTACCAGCAAGAGCTGTATCGCTCGGGTAAGTAACCGAATAAAAAATGCCGCTGATTAGCGGCATTTTTTATCTTTCAAATCAGCATTTTTTAAATCCAAGCCGACATAGATGGTTCGGTCTCAGGCTGAGTTTGCTGCGCATAATATTGTCCAATACGCTGGCCAACCTGCTGATAAAACTGAGGTGATTCGCCCTGAATAGGTTGACGAGCCGTTGTTGTACCCATTTTGGCATTGGTATTGGCTGGTCTCGGATTTTGTTGGCCGACTTTGAGGCGAATATCCTTACGTTGCAGCGCGGCTGGGCCGCGTACAGGCACTTTTAATGTCTTGGGAAGCGCGCTATCAGCGGCAACAATAGGAGCTTGCTTTTCCTGCTGTTGCTGGCTCTGTTGCTGTGAAGACTGCTGTTGCTGCTTATCTTGAACTTGTTGCTGATTTTGCTCGAGTAAGCGTGCCTGTTGCTGAGCTTGGTCGGCAGTACGTTCATTTTGCGGGTTAAAGGCGCGTTCTTCATGGCCCTTAGTAGCAGCCTGTGGTGGGATAACCACGGGTTTGAGCTGATTGTCGACCCGAGCCGAGTCCGTCGCGACATTGGTGGTCGCTAGCGGAACTTGGGGGTAATTACTGACAAGCAGCATGAAAAATTCCTTGTAGCCTTAATGGTTAAATACTAGCCATTTATTGCTCAAAGATAAAGCGCTAGTCCTTGAATTGCGCCAGCCAAGGTGTGATTGCTTGCAAGAATTCTTTCCTGTGGGACACAAACGGTGCGTGGGATGCCTTGGCGAGCATCACATCTGTGATATGGCTTGCGGTGGGCATTTGAGGTTGCACGCGTTTGGGCACGAGTCCATCGAGCCTGCCCCAGATCCGCAGCCAAGGTTGCTGTATCGCCGATAACTGCGGTCTAAGATCGATTTGGTTCAGCATATCAAGGCCTTGAGTTAATGCCGCAGCATCGGGAAGTGGGCGAGCTAAGACTAAATCCCGTAGCTGTTTGATATCGTCTTTGGCAGTTTCACTGCCCATGGCCTGAATTGCTAAGAAGCGCTCAATGGTTTTTGGTAAATTTTGCCCAAGCTGTTCGCCAAACATACTGAGTACTTGTGGCGGGATACCGGGCCATGCTTCTTCTTCCCTTGCCATAAAACAGGGGGAAGAGGCGATAGTGACTAATCCTTTAATCTGCAATGGATAGCGAATGGCAGCTTGAGTTGCCACTAAACCGCCCAGCGACCAGCCAGCCCAAATTGCATTGGCGGGTAAGCTACTGATTAACGCATCGACCCAAGCAGATAAATCGCCCGCTATCGGTTGGCTTAAGCCAAAACCCGGCAGATCGACATAGTGCACTCTATACTCAGACAGTTGCTCATGCAGCGGCGTAAACACGGCGCAATTAACCCCCCAACCGTGGATCATCACTAGATCTGGCCCTTGGCCAATGGTTTCGATATGCAGTTGGGGATGATGAGTAGACGTTGTAGCGTTCACTAAAATACCTCAAATAGGATGTTGTATGTCGGGCGATAGCAAATGGATTTGGTCGCAACAGGGGGCGAAGCTATTACGCTTAGTCTCGCATTGGGTGCATCGTTGCTTGGCAGGCAGTTTACCTAACCGCTGCTTACTGTGCCACCAATCCCTAAATTCAACGGAAGTAGGATTTTGCCAGGTATGCCTGCAAACTGGCTTGTATCACAGCCCCATTTGCTTAGGTTGCGGCAAATCCATGCAACTTGAGCTGGAATATTGTGGTCAATGTCAAAAGCATCAGCCGCGAAAAGTCATCGCTCCTTGTAGTTATCATCAAGGCTTTGGCCCTTGGATAGCCGCTATCAAATATCAGGGACAACTCGCCGCCTTACCCTTATTGTGCCAAGCCTTAGTGGCGCGCGTTGGTCAGCTTGAACAGCAAGGATTAACCACTCTACCACAGGCCATAGTACCAGTACCTTTACACCCCAACCGATTAAGGCAACGCGGATTTAATCAAGCTTGGCTCATCGCACATGAATTATCGAAGCAGCTCTCGCTCCCTCTGATCAGTGACGGATTGGTTCGGCTACAAGATACCCGCCCACAAGCTGGACTCAATGGCGCGCAGCGGCGACGAAATCTACAGGATGCCTTTGAGTTAAATGCCGATTTTGCCTATCAACGGATTGCGTTAGTGGATGATGTGGTAACGACAGGCACGACGGTTGCGGAAATCGCCCGTTTATTTGAAGCGCGATACGTGCATGTTCAAATATGGTGTCTTGCACGAGCCGAAGCGCCAGGCTTGTTGGAAGATATCGCAGGTGAAAACATAGAGTCGCGATAGTCATACATTAGTGGTTTGCATGTTAAGTTGCTGCATTTAAAGCGTGATGGATTTTGCAAAATTCCAGAACTTGCTACCCTAGGGACTACAAAGCGCGAGTGACTAGGAGTATCATACGGCTAATTCTTACTAAAACACTCAGGTATCCCCTGACGGAGCTGGTTTCCATGATTACGATTTCCGATGCGGCTCAAGCCCATTTTGTAAAGTTGTTAGCAGATCAACCTGAAGGCACTCATATTCGTGTATTTGTGATAAGCCCAGGTACCGCACAAGCTGAGTGTGGCGTGTCTTACTGTCCACCTGATGCCGTTGAAAGCGATGATATTGAATTAGCATTCAATGGCTTTAGCGCTATGGTAGACGAAAAGAGTGCACCTTTCTTAGAAGAAGCCTCAATTGACTTTGTGACCGATCAATTAGGTTCGCAATTAACCCTTAAAGCGCCAAATGCGAAAATGCGTAAAGTTGCGGGTGATGCGCCTTTAGTGGAGCGTATCGAATACGTTATTCAATCAGAAATCAACCCACAATTAGCTAGCCATGGCGGCAACATTATGTTGGTTGAGATCACCAAAGAAGGCGTTGCGGTATTGCAGTTTGGCGGTGGTTGTAACGGTTGTTCGCAAGTGGATATCACCTTAAAGGATGGTATCGAAAAAC
>AACY020561297.1_pt1 | contig 116072 bp, 169 predicted proteins | sample 267378 | NCBI WGS metagenome assembly AACY02 (sample SAMN02954345, study PRJNA13694) | marine metagenome | biome: aquatic; feature: ocean; material: water; isolation source: isolated as part of a large dataset composed predominantly from surface... | reverse complement strand
GCTCGAAGACTTTCTCAGCGAACCAACACGCTATCGGCGGATGTTCGAGCTAGCCAAGGCAACGCAGGGGCACGCGCGGTGCATGTGCGTCAGCGGTGGCCGACGACTGCAGATTCGACTCCGCGAAGGACTCTATCACTTGGCGGTCTGGCCGGGCGATGCGCTCTCGCATCACCGGCGATGCACATTTCGGACACGGGCAGAGGCGGAGAGCGGACGCAAAGGATACGCGAAGGGCGCGATCATCGAGAAGCCCGACGGCACTGTCGATATCTCAGCAGACATTCCGCTGAAGGTCCGCGTCGAGGCTCGGAATGGTCCGGTGGAGCGCAGCGAGGATCCAAAGGGTGGCGGGCAGACGCGAGCGAAAGTCGGCATGCTCGGTCTTTTGCATTCACTGTGGGAGCGGGCAGGCCTGAACGAGTGGCGACCGCGCTGGACCAGGGACTGGTGGCGCTGCCGTCGAGAGCTCATCAATCTTGACGGCAACGTGAATGGCGAGTCAGTCGAGGACGTAATGTACTGTGTGCCAGCCTGGCGTGAATCGGAGCGCGTCGGCATTGATGTCAAACGCATTTGAAATCTGAGCCACTTCGCGCCTGATCGCGCAAAGTAAAACTGAGCCAGTCGTTACCTCTTCGATGACGAAACGTGGCCGGCTTGGCGTTGCTGTTTCAGTCTGTAGCTGTCTCCTTTGATCTGGATGATGTGGGCGTGGTGCAGGATGCGGTCGAGCATCGCTGCAGTCAGTGTGGTGTTGCCGCCGAAGGTTTCATCCCACTGCGCAAACGGAAGGTTGCTGGTCAGGATCATCGAGCCGCGCTCGTAGCGCTTGGCGACGATCTGGAAGAAGTGGCTAGCCTGATCCCCCGAGAGCGGCAGATAGCCGATCTCATCGACGATGAGCAACCTCGGGCCGAGAATGTTGTGCCGAAGAACCGCGTCGTATCGCTCCTGTCGGCGCGCGGCCTCGAGCTGCAACATCAGATCCGCCGCCGTGATGAACTTCGTCTTGATGCCGGCCTGTGTCGCGGCATACCCGATGGCGATCGCGAGGTGGGTCTTGCCCACGCCTGACGGACCTAGCAACACGGCGTTCTCACCCCGCTCAATGAAGCGCAGGGTGGCGAGCTCGTCGATCGTCTTGCGCGGCGCCCCGACGGCGAAGCTGTAGTCGTAGTCATCGAGCGTCTTGATGGCGGGGAACCCGGCCATGCGCACCAGTGTTTGACGCGAACGAACTTGCCTCATCTCTCGTTCGTGAGCGAGTGCGTTCTCGAGAAAGTCGAGGAAGCTCCATTGCTTGGTCGCGGCATCGCTCGCCAGAGCGACGTAGCGTTGCATGAGCCCCTCGAGCTTCAGGCTCTGGCAGTGTCCGTCGATGCGTTCCTGCTGCAGGTTCATGCGCGCACCTCGGTCAGCAATTGCTGGTAGACGGACAACGGGTGCTGGATCGACATCGTGGGGTCAACGCGCGGCCGGGCGACGGCGCGAGCCGGCAATCGGGGCACCGCGTAGCCAGGCATATCGCGCAAGCAAGCCCGTTCTCGTTGCTCCAACAGAATCGCGGGTGCCAGCCCTGTAACCGGATGCACGCGCTGGTTGGCCACGTCGCGCAGCCATTTGCTCACCTCGACGTTCGCAGTCACGGCGTCGAGCATCAAGCCGGATTGCTTGAGCTGGCTCGCCAGCGGCACATAGAAATTGCCGCGCAGATAGCGGTGGAATCGCTCGACCTTGCCCTTGGTCTGCGCACGGTACGGTTGGCACAGCCTGGGCAGGAAGCCGTACCGCTTGGCCAGGTCGAGCAACCCGGCGTGCCAGCGGTGTTGACCGTCACCATACGCATCGCGCTCGACAACGATGGTCTTGGCGTTGTCGTAAAGGATCTCGCGAGGAACGCCGCCCAAGGCTTCGAACAGCGCATGATGACAGGCGACCAGCGTCTCGGCGCGTTCATCGGTGGTGAAACGTGCCCAGCGCCAACGACTGAAGCCGAGCGTGGCGGTGAAGGCGTAAAGCGGGTCGGCGCCTCGACGGAAGACAACGAAATCGCACTGCATCTGCCGACCTGGCTCGGTCTCGAACCTCACGACCGGATCTGGCTTCGGCACGGACTTATGCGCGTTCATGAAAGCCTGAAGGCTTCGCAACTGGCCCTCGTAGCCGCGCGCACGCAACTCGCGCAGCAGCGCCGGCGCGGCGATGATCTCGGGCGCGGCGGCAGCCATGCGATCGAGGATGTACGCCTCGAACGCCCCAAGCTTGGTTGGCCGCGGTTCACGCGGCTTGTAGCGCGGCACTTCCTCGGCCGACAGGTACCGCGCCACCGTGTTGCGAGAAATGCCCAGGCGCCGCGCGATCTCGCGCTCCGATACGCCTTGGGCTTTGAGCACATGGATTTGCATCCACTGTTCCTTCTGGAGCATCGCCAGCCTTTGCGCGCAAAAGGCTGACTGTACTGAAAGGTGGCTCAGATTTACTTCGCGCGAAGTGGCTCATTATTACTTTGCGCCCAACATTGAACGTGGTTGGGCGAGGTTTCGCGCACGTTTGGAGGCGCCCGGGGATTTTCGTTTCCGCGGAATCGTCATCGGCGAGCTGAAATCGATGGAGCTCTCGAAGTACAGCTTCAAGGTCAAGTTGAAGCACCACATGCACCCGTTCTTTGTCGATAAGGCTGTCGTGGAGCGAGCCGAGCGATCCGCGCCGCCAGCAGCCGCACAACGGGACAACCCATCGGCACATGTCATCGTGATCATGGTCGTTGAGGTTTCCCGCAGCGGCACGCTTAGGGGCGTTGATCTGTCTCTGATGTTGACCAGCCGCCACTACATACCAGCGGACTCATCTTACGAGATGCAAATGGCCGACGCCTTGGTCGACGCGGGCAGAATGTTCACGAAGCCCCTCCGGTACGATGGTGCAGCGGAGTTTCCGGACTTCCGCATCCAGGACCAGGAAGGCGAATGTGTCGTCGAGGTATGGGGGATGATGGGCAATCCCGAATACGAGGCGCGCAAGGCAGCGAAGATCAAGAGCTACAAGTCACGCGGGGTGCAGGTCATCGAATGGGACACGCGCCGCCCCATGCCGGCGCTTCACCGCGCAACTTGCGGCGCGGGAAAGCGGGTCGAATAAACTCGGCATTTCGCAGGGGGCAGAAGGGGGCAGAGGGTACGGTATCGAAGGTCGAAAAGTCACTTTTCGTGAATCACTAGGCAGGCTTGGTCTAGTGTCCCTTCATCTCGCCATACGAGGTCACCGCCCATGCTCCCGTCTGATTTTCCGGATCAGGCTTTCTCCGTTCAACCGTCCACTCGAGCGCTTGCTCGTGGGAGCGCGAGTGGCTCTCCGCGCAGACAGGGCACGAGAGGTCTCGGGTCCCGGGTGATCGTCGCAATGACGGCACTCGTTCTCGCGGGCGGCGCAGTATCGCCGACGGCTTTTGCGAAGGGCTCTGGCTTCAGCTCCAGTTCCAGCAGGTCCTCCTATAGCTCGGGTTCCAGTCGGTCGTCTTACAGCTCGAGTTACAGCTCCAGCTCGAGTTCGAGCCGCTCGTCGTACAGCTCGCCGAGTTACGGAAGTTCGTCGTATAGCTCGAGCTCGAACCGGTCGTCATCCAGCTCGCCGAGTTATGGCGGCTCGTCGTACAACTCCACCTCGAGCAAATCGACGTACAGCTCCCCCAGCTACAGCTCTCCGAGCAACAGCGGATCGTCGTCGAGCTCGACCTCGGAGCGCTCCTCGTACACCGCCCCGAATTACAGCGGCTCCTCGTACAGTGCCTCTTCCCAACCGTCGACGCCCAGTCAGGCTACCCCGCCTAAGACCTCGGGATTCACTAGCTCGGGCACGAGCAAGGTGATAGCGGCGACGGCGCTCGGCGGGGCGCTGTATGCGGCTCAGTCTGGGCACGATGCGGCCGCCACGCTGAGCGCCAACCAGGCAGCGCACGGTAGCGCCAATGTAACGACTCCTTCGAGCATCAGCAACGGCAGTACGGTGTCGCAGGGTGCGACGAAGAGCGCGCCGCCGGCCCCGGCGAACGTCCCTTCGAGCAATAGCACGTCATCGCCGCAAACCGTGGTGGTCCACAACTCCGGCGGGAACGACGGACTCCTGCTCGGCTACATGCTCGGTAGTGCAGGCTCCCGACATGATACGGTCGTCGTCCAACAACCGGCTCCGCAGGTTGCGGTCGCAGGCACTGCGTCATCCGCGATTGCGAGCCGTGACAACTCTGCGGATGCGGATCCATTGGCTCTCGCCGCGAACGATCCTGCTCAAGCGTCCTCGGCCAAAGCCGCGCAGGAGCCCATGACCTGGTTGGATCGCGTGATGGTGACGGTATTGGCACTCGGCGTGCTTGCCGCCGTCATCATGCTGGTCATGCGCTTGCGTACCGCATGGAAGGCCCGGCAGTCGCGTTTTACTTCCAGCACGAACTATCGTCTGTGAGCAAGCTCATGAGCCTCTTCGAAACGGCCCGGCGCATCGGCCAAAAGCGCATCGACGACTACATGCGTGCCCACACCACATCGCCAGAGCGCGTCGATACCGGGTTGCCATATGGCGCCCGTATCGGCGGCCTGATCGAGATGCCAATCGCCCAGTTCGCGCTGCTGGACGACACTCTCCTCGCGGTGCCGAAGGCCGCACAATTTCCGATCGTCGCGGTCAGCCGGCTTCGGATCGACGCGGACGAGGACCTTTCCATTTTCCGCCTGTATGTCGATACGGGTCCGGATCGGAATGGCCAGGGCGCCTTCCTCCAGATCATGACGGGTAAGAACCGCCCGGACGACGTCCGCGAGATGGCGTACTACCAGTTTCTCTTCCGCGAGTATCCGACCACGACTGAGGAGCAAGACGCTTTCTTGGGAAAGGGATTCGGGCTCGGGCAAGACCGGTACGAGATGGACCGGGAAGAGATTTCGCAGATCGCGCACTTGTCGACGAGCGCCGAGCGCATCGACGCGCTCCTGGGCGGCCAGGACAGCATCGGCTTCGAACGTGACGCGCCTGGCGGCGACTACCTTCGCCCGTGGACAGCGCGTGAGCGTCGTCTCGACGACAGCATCGGCGAGAAGGGCGTGGAAAAGACGCACTCGTTCATGCAGTACGTTCGCCGCCTGCCATCGGTCCTGAATGACGAACCCGGGCCGGTCGAACGCCTCTGGATCGATTTCGAGGAGGTCGAAACGATGGACGGCCGGCCGGCACGAGCCGTCTGGGTCGACTATCTCGCCGGCATTGCAGTCGATCCGCTGCGTGTGAAGATTCTCTGACGCTCCCTGCGGAGCTCATTCCCGTTGCATCCCAAACAAGCTCAATTTCTATTGCAGGAGAGCAAAATGTCCGGTTGGAAACTCGCCACGACCCTCATCGCAAAGCACGTTGGTGTGTTGGGCGACAAACTCGCGCAGCAGCTCGCTGCGTTCGATCCCGAGACCGCCACTCAGGTCGATCGTGACAACCTGCAGGCGAGGCTGCACGAAGTCGCGGTCAAGCTCGCGGAGGCGAACCAGAAGAACGATACGGCACAGAAGGCGGTGAAGGACCTGTCGACAAGCATCGAGGGTGACAGCAAGGCCGCGGAAGTCCTGATCGGCAAGTTCGAGAAGAACGAGGTCTCCGAGGCGACACTGACGCAGTTCACGAACGATCTGGAGCAGCGCAAGCAGGCGCTCCCGCGCCGCCAGGCAGACGCAGATGCGTCCGCCCAGCTCGTCGCGACGCTGCAAGATATTCTGAACACGGTCGAGAAGCAGCTGAGCGAGTTCGACGTGAAGGCACGTGCGGCGATGGCTGACCTTGCTCAGGCTCAGGCCGATCGCCAACGGGCGGAAACGATGCAGCAGCAGCAAGCAGAGCTCAACCGGTTGCAGTCGGGCACGGGCGGCGCGTCGACCGGGCTGGGCGCATTGCAAGCTGCTGCTGCGCGCACGCGCATCGAGGCGGACGCTGCGCAAACGGTCGCGTCGATCGGACAGAAGCCGCTGGATCAGCAGGCTGCCGTCGACGAAGCACGTCGAATCGCCGCGGGCGGTGCGGATGCCGGCAGCGAATCCGTCGTCGATCGCCTCCGTCGCGTCTCGCAGTCGCAATCCTGACGGGCGGTACTGCGCGGGGCGGCACCCTCGCGCAGTACTATATGCGGGAGACCAACCGACTCCCACAAAGGTACGTGATGGATGAGCCCACTGGCGCTGGTACGTTATTGAAACGGTTCCTAGGAGCGTTGCGCAAGCCGCAGGAAGAGAGTCGCGAGAGCGGTCTCGAAGCCACACCGAGCGACAAAGGTCGGTTTAGGCGTGTGATACCGATCGCGCCGGCAGCGGCCCGCGAAGCAGAGTTTCAGTGTCCACCGAGCTGCTGGGGCACCTGTTGCGATGGGACAGTGATGCTCGAGCCGACCGACGTCACAGCGATCATGCAGTTTGCCAACAAGCACTTTCAGCGTTTTGCGGAACACTTCGGAAAGATCTTCGTGCTCTTCGGCATGGATGGCGAAAAGTTCATTGCGACGCGCGGGATGGTCCAGCACGGCAACGCAACGCGGTTCGCATTCTTCCGAAATGCCGTGACGAGTGAGATGCTGGGGGACCTTCCGGCCTCCGGCCGTGTCTCGACTTCCGGACAACCTTTCTTCCACACGGTCCTTCGATACGATCCCGCTGCCGATACGATCGGCGGGTGTGTGTTCCTGACCGAGACCCGAACCTGCTTCCTTGAGGAGGTGGCAGTGGAGGCAGGCGAGGAGAGGTGGTCCGGGAAACCCGAAGGGTGCGTGCTGTTCCCCCTTGTGCCTGGCAATGATGGCGCCTTGAATCCTCTTCAGTCCCCTATCAACCAGCGTGCTGATAGTCCCCACCATGGGCTTCTCAAGAAACTCGGGGACGAGGCGTGTTGTCAGGCGGTCGGACCCGAGAACGCTGCGGCGGTTATGCAGCCGGCGCTCAAGTTCATCGTTGGGGAGAGGGAGCGGCGGAAGAAGGCGTTTGACGCGTGGCGGAAGTCCAAGGAAAAGGAGATTCGCAACAACGGGTTCCTCGCGTCGTTCGATCGACCCTCGGACGGAGCTCCGCCGCAGGGGAATCCGTAGACGGCCCCCTCGGAGGTTTATGCGGCTGAGACGGCGCGGTGCCTAGAACTCCTCGCGCCGCCAGCCTCCGCCGGCCCGCAAAGGGATCTTGGTGACCGCCACGAAGCGGAAGAAGGGATAGATGTGAGCCGCAGCTTTGATCTTCACGCGTGCGTCCTCTCTCCAGTATCCCTTCACCTCCCGGAGTTCGAGCACTCCGCACGCCAGTAGGGCGCCGTAGTCCGGTGTGTAGAAGGCATTCTTACCCAGCCGCAACTTGATCGGCTCGAACCCGAACCAGGTGATAGCACCGGCCCTTCGCTCCATTTCGAGGACGGTACCGTAGTCACTTTCCGTCTTGTTCATCACGCCATCAGGAAGCCTCCCGAGCGCGAGCATGCGATCCTCCGGCTTCGGCGGGGGGGCTAGCGTGAGCGCCTCAGGAAGAACCAGAGAGCTTCTCTGCTGATCGGCCGCCACTCCACGCGAGCCATTGCGCTTTCGTAGCGCTTCGTACTCTGCCTCAGAGATTCGAAACCCCTTCGCCATACCTTCCTCTATCAAAGCCGTTGATCCGTCGAGGCTACAGGTCAGGATTTCAATGCAAGTCGTCCACCGGACATGGCTGTCGGAAAGACCCCGCTTCCCGGGCGGCATTTGCACTCTCCACCTGACGGGGCAAGGCCAATAATTGGGCGCGGCGCTGCATTTGAGCGGCTACGCCAGGACCACTGGACTTTGACGGAACCGCAGGCATGCCCATGGATACGCCGCGCACCATTGCGCAAGAGCTCAGAGACCTCGGCCGCATTGACGTGCCGTTGCGAGTCAGGGCACTGATCGAGCGGGCGATCGCCGTGCTGGATAGCGTCGATGAATCGAACGCCGCGAAGAGGGCACCTCACACCGACGCTCTGGGGTTCCTGAGCAGAAATCCATCGATGGAGGCTGCGGAAGGCAATGGCCTGACGGCCCCCAGCGATGCGTTCGGCTCGGTCGCTGGCGGCGCGTTGCCGGACTGCTGGTGCGAGGCTTGCCGGCCGAACACGTTCGAGGACATGCGAATGATCCTTTGTCAGTCGTGCGGCAACAAGCGGTGCCCCCACGCAACGAATCACCTGAACGCGTGCACTGGTAGCAATGAGCCAGGCCAGAAGGGGAGTTCATGGGAGAACGTGATACCGCGATCCTCCGCGCCGCCGGCCGTCGATCGACGAGGACACGTAGCTCCGCATTCCATCGACGTGACAGCGTCTCTTGTGGATGGAAGCGAGAAAGAAAACTAGCGAGCGCGGCCTCCCCGCAAACCCTGACCTTTCACCACTCCACCCTGGGCGGCGCCCTGAAGGCCTCAATGACCGAAGCGAATCCTGATGGCGTGATCACCGAAATCCGAGAGCTAAACCTCTCGTACTTGCTCCTTGCCCAGCGCCTCCTGCGCGAAGACCGAGCAATGGCGATGTTCCGCCTCGGCGTGTCGTCCGAGATCGCTGAACTGATCGAGGGCCTGACGCTCGCGCAGACAGTCAAGCTCGCGGCCGTCAGCAATCCGCTCTGCCGATTTCGGATGGACGAGCAGATATTTCTGTCCGCCATCGCGGATAAGGGCCGCGGCGCCACGCCGACACAGATGCATGCAGCGATCCTGCTCGCGGCCCAACCGGTGGAGGCGTTCCGGTGAGGCGCGAGAATGACGCGAAGGCAGGCGGCCCGGGACGAAAGACCGTTATGGGTGAGATCCGCGAGATCGTCCTCGCCATCGAGCTCATCGAGCTGGGTGCGCGACTGCAGTTGCTTGAGTCGGAGACGCGATTGTCGCGAGACCGCCTCATCAAGCTCTACAAGGAACTGAAGGGTGTGTCGCCTCCGAAGGGAATGTTGCCGTTCTCAGCAGACTGGTTCATGACGTGGCTGCCAAACGTTCACTCCTCGCTGTTCTACAACATCCACCGCTTCATGCGTCAACAGGGTGGCTGCGACCCGATCCAGGCTCTCGTGAAGAGCTACCGGCTCTACCTTGAGAACGTTTCACTGTCTGACGGTGAGGCGATTCTCACCTTCACCCGCGCCTGGACGCTGGTGCGCTTCTTCGATTCCGGGTTGCTCACCACGTCCTCATGTACTCGCTGCGGCGGCGATTTCGTAGCGCACGCACACGATCCTCAACACAACTTCGTCTGTGGCCTGTGCGCGCCGCCGTCACGAGCGGGAAAGACCCGCAAGTCGGCTGACTTCGCGCCGCCGGTGCCGGCACCGTTGACGAATACACACGACCTTCACACGATCTAAGGAGTCGACTCATGACTGAAGCAGAGATGGAAGTAGCGGAAGGGCAGTTGCTTGAATGTCTGAAGGCAGGTGACCTGCGTGCGCTCCCGCACGCGCCCCTGCCGGATCAGGTGATTGCTGAACGTCTGGAAGACGAGCTCGATTCCGATGACGCCGGCGACCGGGTGGCTATTTAAGCGGAAGTTCGAAAGCCGGTTCCCTTGCTCGAGTTCCCATGGGGCGCGCTCGAGCTGCGGATGATCGAGGCGGACGAAGACACGCCGGCCGGTCTCGAAGCCACCGTCTACGTCAACGAGACGTTCAACAACATCGACCTGCTGTCGCGCCTTTCCGAGACGCTTCCTGGTGAGCTGGTGGAGTACCTCAGCTCAAGCGACGATCGCGCGGTGATCAGCGCATTGCCCGAGGATCCGGACGAGTATGAAGGGCCCGAGGTCGTGACGTTCTCGTCTCATAGCGACGGGGGATGGGCAAGTGGAGCGCTGATCTTCTGGTTTGACGGGGAGCTCGCACCGATCGAGAAGCAGCGAGAGCAGGTGGGCCTGTCGTTGGGCGAGCTCATGTACAACCTCGGGGACCTGATCCGCGAGTGCATCGCAGATATCAACGACCCGAAGGCGGCGGCGAAACACCGCTGGAGCCCTGCTTGGCGGGTGAAGGGCGCCACCAATGCCGACGCAGAGATCCTCGATCGAGCTGCCCGCAAACCCTGACCATTCGCACTTTCCTGCCGAAGTCTGGAGGGCGCAAGGCAGTTAAGCCCCTTCGAACTCCGTCGCCGGCCGCCGGGCGCGGTCGGCAAAATCTCTGGAGCTGACTATGTTCGACAACAATCGGAAAACGGTCATCATCGCATCGATAGTCGTTGCGATCTCGATCTTCGCCCTGAATCTACTGTTCAACCGCGGCAATCTCCTGCTCGCTGGTGGCAGTGCGCTGCTCAGCGTGCCATTCTTTCTGCTCGGCACTCGCTTGCTTCGCAGCTATCGTGGATCACTTGCGGAGCGGGCGAGCCGTCCCGCAAGCGATGCCGAGAATGTCGTGTGGGACGTCTACATGAACAAAGTGCACGTCGGCACGATCTCCGACGATCGGCTCGCTGCGCTGCAGGACACGGTTGCAGATAACTGGCGGAACATGGCTACTCAAGCGGTCAACTTGTTCGGCGTGCCTCTTCGCATGTTCGACCTGTTCGTGTCCACGATTCCGGCTGTCACGTTCTGGCTGATTCTCGGGTGGGCCATGATCGCGCCGGATTCGCTCGTCGAGACCTTCAGTAGTGTGCGGAGCTCGTCACTCCAGCAGCTACAGCACGGGGTGTCGGTGGCGATCTGGATGCTTATCAACATCTGTTTGGTGGCGTTTCTGCTGCGTATGGGCTTCGGTGGGCAAACGTACGGGGCGCGTAACGTCTATCTCGAAGCTCTCGGCGATCTTCTGCGCCAGGAGCTCAAAGTGGCGGCGACGGGGAGTATGACGATTTCGCGAGAGAGCAACGGCGAAGTGTCGCAATTTCAGCCCGACATGGCGGGGTGGTATCGAGCACGTGAGCGTGCACGCCGCTCGGCGCGAGCGGCCAGGGCCTAGTCCAGATCACCGTGCGGAGGACTCGAATACCGATATCTCCGCGCCATCGAAAGTGCTCCCCGCAAACGATGACCTTTCGCAGCGGCGGCCCGCGCTGGTGGACCGCCAGGCGCTATGTTTAGGCGCTTTCTGGACTCGTGTTCGAATGTATGGCTCTTCGGAGAATACGGAGGGGAATGGATATGGCTATGAGCGACGAACAGCCGCCGCGGTGGATCCCATTCGTAGTGTGCGCGACGGTCGTATGCGCGGCTGGAGCGACGGGTTACTTGGGCGTGACGCTCGGGCAGGTGATGGTCGCGAACGGCGAGCGGTTCTTCGGTTGGCTTTTCATGGGACTCTCGGTCGCCGTTTGCGGAGGTGCCGCCGCGCATATCTTGCACGCCGGGTGGAACGCTATCCGATAGCGACAGTTGGTTCTGTTGGGAAAATATCTGATGCTCAATGACGATTCGCTGACTCCTCACCTGCTCGTCGCTGGCTTTGCCGTCATCATCTCGTACCCGCTTCTGTATGCATTTCTTCGGTGGGTGAAGAAGGTCCCGTTGCGCTTCAACGTGGCGGTGTTTGCCGCTGTCGTCGCGGCCGGCCTGTTACCGCTGGAGTGGGGCGGTTTCATAGCCAATCGATCTTCAGCGCAACTCAACTTGATGATCACCTTGATGTCAGCCGAGCAGAGTGCTCGAGATACGTTGCTCGTCTGTGATGGTGACCCTCGCAAGGTTGCTCCCGGCCGCCTCGAGGACGCAGCCGCGCGGCTCGCCAACGCCAATGAGAAGTGGGTGAGTCTGAAGGATCAGAGGGAAATCACACCGGCACAGTGGCTTAAGCTGGAGAAGAAGTGCGACGGCTGGATTGCGCGCCGGAAGCCAGATCCCGCGGCGGCTGCGCTCAATCGCGCCACGCAGGATTACATGAAGTGGTTGATCGCGGTGCTGGTCACGGGTGTGATCGGTTGCTTTGCGCTGTACGACCTCGCGGTGGGGCGCGTACGAGAAGACTTGAAGGAGGCGAATGCAGAGGGGCGGGTGGAGCTCAAGGGTGTTCGCGACGTCCTCTTCGTTGCCGGAGTTTGCGTAATCGCCTTTATGCCGTTCAGTTTTATGTGGGCTCGGCTCTTCAAGCTCTGCACGCGACCGGCGGCTGGGAACGAAGCCCGGAAAGCCTCTTAGTGCACAAGCGACGTGACTCCCGCGACCTTACCTTCTGTCGGCGGCGAGTTGCGTGACCGACTAAGCATGGTCGCCATCGCGCGATGGCGACCCGATCAACATCGTGCGCTGCCCCGCGCCTCGTGACTTGGGCCAACTACCCGCCAGGAGATAGCAATGAACTCGTTCTTCCGTCATACCGTCGACGACAAGCCAATCTCTCCTTCACGAGCGGAGCGGTTCCTTTCGTTGATAGCCGGTGCATCGCTTATTCCTGTAATGGTGCTCCAAATGGTCGAAGCCGTCCCAGCCCACGCGCTGCAAGAAGCGTTACAGGGGAGAGGGATGCCGTCTCTCGAAGCAATCGGCACGGTGATTGACCGCTTGTTCGCACCACTTCGCGGCGTCGCCGGCATGAGCAATTCACAAATCGCTGCGGTGGTTGAGTTGGTTTCGAATTGGGGCGCGTCGGCCGTCTACTACGGGGCATTGATGCTGTGCGTTGGCTCCTTGGCTGGTTCGGCAATGCTAGCGATGCGGCGCGATCAGAAGCGCGTCACCAGCAGGATGGGTGATGCACGGTCATGGTGACGACGAGATCACCGGCCCGGACCGCAATGCTTGATCTAAGGCTCCCACGACCGGAGGACCGGGTGCCGGCAGACATGTACCGCGCCGCCCGTGGGTGGCTTCTTGCGAATGACCCTGATGCTCCTCGGATGATCGAATGGTCATTGAATGGCACCCGTCCTCCGATGAACGCCGAGGACATGGCTTGCGAGGTCATCTGGATCATCCTCTGCGCGGGCCGCTCAGCTCAGGCGGCCAGGACGATCGAGGCCAAGGTGTTCCGCGCGATTCGCGCCGGCGAGCCCGTTGTCACGGCGTTCGGTTACCGGGCGAAGGCTGCCGCGATCGAACGCGCTTGGCGGGAGCGGGAGGCCGACTTCATGACGCTGCAGGACACTCTGTCTACGGGGGATGTCGTCCAGTTGCTCGAATGGTGCCGCGGGATCCCCTTCGTCGGGGAGGTTACGAAGTACCAACTCGCGAAGAATTTTGGGGCAGCGGTATGCAAGCCAGATCTATGGCTCGCACGACTATGCGGAATCCCCGATCGGCCTGTGGTGCCGTCGGGGGTTCGGTTTCAGGCATGCATGGCGCTCTGTGACTCGCTCGCTCGAGCGACAGGGGACAGTATCCCCGTGGTCGATAGCGTGCTCTGGCTTGCTTGCAACAAGGGCGTTTTGGTTACCGACTGCAACGCGGCGGCGGTTGCTCTGAACACGAAGCCCGCGCCGCCACGATCGATCTACGAAGCCGGACGCGCGTCATCGTGAGTGGCGGTCACCGAGGTTAGATCCTGGTCCATGCCGAGAATCTCGACTACACCCTCAACTCAACTCGTTGACTGAGCCTCAAGGTCGAAGTGGGCCGTCCGATCACCATTGCTCGACCGACCAACACGGAAATACAAGCTATGAATCGACAGGACAGCGACCAGTACCTGCAATCGACCTTTGACGTTGGCTCCGAGGAAAGCGCCGACGGTGCCGTTGGCGCGCGAGAGCGTTGGCTCGATCGGGCGGCGCGAAATGAACTCGTCGATCGGATTCGAGAACTGGAGGCGCGTGAGAAGGCACGTGACGAGGTCCTCGCCCCCGCCATGAAGTGGCTTTTGGAGCGCCTTGGGGCTGCCTCTCAACATGACTGGGAGGTGCGAGGGGTGGTGAGTACTCTCGATGAGAAGGACCCATCGTCGGCGGTCGGAGTGCTTCTGGAGCTAGCTCAACACGCCGCCCGCGTCGCGGCGGCGGATGGCAAGGTCCTTAGCTTCCTCAGTGACTACCGTCCGGACCTTGTCGCGCTGATCATCGCAAGGCGTCGCAACGACCTTGCACGGCTGACCAACGACTGGCCAGCCGCGGCATTGGCCAACTATCTTCGAAACGTGCTTGTCGATCGGATCAACTGCCCAGTGCGAACAGGCTACGCGCATCTGCCCTCGATCATTTACTGGGCGGGAGTGCTCGAGCGCTACAGCACGGATCGCTTCGACATTCTGGCTGACCATCAATCCGTCGACTGCGATCGCGGTGACACGGAGTTTGCGGAAGGGCGGGAAGTGGCCTTGAGCAAGGCCCATCCGGAGTGCCCATACGATCGAGCCCAGTACGCGTTTAAGGCTGCAATGTGGTGGCAGGGATACCAGGCGGGGTACAACGAGAGGTTCTTCCCGCGGCAGTAGCTGCCAGCCTGGTGCGGGCACAGGATTGCCGCGACCGCGCCCATCGAGTTGATGATATTCTCCCCCTAGCCGTTCAATCGGCACTCTCGCCCCTGGATAGCGGCATCTCAACTCTCTTCCAAAGCTTTCCGGTACCAGAGACCGGAAAGGTCCATTCTCCTTTTTAACTGCTCGATGATGAGCACAAGGGAGACTTCATGAAAGGCAATTCTGAACGAAACGTTTGTGGGCGCCGGAACCTCGATACGGCCGAGTCGCATGCGCCCTCTCGATCTTCGCCGGCGGCGGATACGGGCTACCACGTGCACGCTTTCGTGGTGGTTCGAATTCCCGTCAACGTAGAGGGTGCGTCGTCACCAGAAGATGCGGCATCCAAGGCATTGGCGCTGATCGACTTCGACCGTGATGTGTGTGGCGCCGAGTTTGCAGACACACTGGTCGGTATCAGCATGGATGCCTTCGGAGATGAGGAAGCGGACCGCACTATCCATCTCGTGCCTGGTGCGAACCATCAGGAGGGATGGGTGCGGGTGGCGGGGGCGGCAGCACCCGGTACACATACTCCGCTTCCGCGTGAGATGGGGTATGCAATCGAGGAGCTGCTCCGTAGATCACGCGCCGCCGGCGGGCCGGCGGATAGTGATAACGCAACTGCTCTTTGACTCGGGGAAACTGGGAAATGGCGAAAATCGAACTCTCATTGCAATCCGCCGTGGCTCTTTACGAAGTAGCCACGAAGGTCCGGAATCGGGAACTGGACGCTGGCTCGGTGACGGAAGCGTATCTGGAACTGGCTGGGCAACTGGACCGCTTCCTCTCTGAGGTCCCGGAGTGGGCACCCGGCAGGTCGGGCAACATGCAGATCGCCGGGCCAGGCTGGATGGTCTCGTACAAGGTAGCGTCCGATAGTGAGCTACCGGAAACTGCGTTGATTGATCGGGACAGTGGTGAATATTTCATGTTGTCCGGGGATCACCGCGCGGCCTATAAGCAGGTTGCAACACGAGGGTTGGATGCCCTCAAAGAGGTCTATGAGTCACTGAAAGACCGTTTCCCACACGAGGCGTGATAGCTCAAAAAGCAGGCATGTAGCGTTCTGCTAACGAGAGGTCGCCGCGAGGGCACTCGGGGAGACTGGGTATTCGACTGAGGCACCGTGCCGTAGAACTCGCGCCGCCGGATCACCGGCGGTCTGGACGTAAAAGGCGCGATAGCTCTTTCGACTCCAGCAGGTAAGTGATTAACAGCGAAACGAGGTCCTCGGGGCATGCTTCGAATGAAGCATGCCCCGCCGGGCCCCCTTGAGTGCTTTCCAGTCCCGAGTTTCAGCTCTGCGCGCGAGCGGTGCGGTGCCTGAGTTCGAATCGAGGCTCCGGAGGCACACGCGGCGTCGGCCGATGCCTAGATTGACGGCGGTAAGATGATGGAATATGTACGTTCCATTTGACGGCGAATCATGACGGATATTGACGTGCTCTACGGCGAAGACGCGCAGGCGCTGCGTAAGAAGGCCGGATTGACCCAGACCCAGCTTGGGGACCGCTGGCGGTTGACGCGCCAACAGATCGGGCGCTACGAAAGAGCCGGGCACGCAGTGCCCATGAAGGAGGCTGACGCATATCGTGGCCTCGTGGTTGCATTTAAATCAAATGCAACATAGATGTTGCATTCGCATAGTGGTCCGGTATGATTTCTACAGACAGGCGGATGTCTGCCGATAACTTGCAGACGGGCGCCAAATTCCCTCGTCGGGGCGGACATAACATCAGCCCATTTTGAACTGGAGTTCATACGTTCGAGATCGCAGTCCTTGCGAACACGATTGCATGTCTGCAGTTTGGGGCGGAATAGATCTGACGCTGTGAGTGCTGCGGAGCCGGAACGTGGCTCGCGGGCTCTCCAACGAGAACACGGAAACCGAAATGAACCTGCGGTCGATATTGAAGTGGGTGAAGCGATTCGGTCGCGGGCCGGAGCCGAGCGGCGTTTTCAAGCTCGGACACGGCATAGCAACACCTGCAACCGGTATGGGAAGGTCGCCTTTCAGCGATGCGATCGTCAGAGCGCTCGCCTCGGTCGGCGCGCTTCCAGGCGACATTGTTGAAGTCAATGAATTTGGAATGGCGCGTGTGGTAGGCCGTCGTCCCCACTTGGCAAACGAGCAACCCGACATGTCTGAACAGGCGATTCGAGCGGCGCTCGAGCGGATCTACGGCGTTGACGCAGCGATTCTCGCCAACGTGACGGCGGGTTCCAACATCGTCGTGTTCCGTAAGCCTAGTCATACCTAGGAAGACCTATGAGTTACGTTTGGATCACTGTTGGCCTTGCTGGGATCGTATGTTCGGTGCTTGCCGGCGTCCTTCTCGTTTTCGTTCATTGATGAGGACGATGATGGCGGACACCGACACTCAACTGCCGCACGGGGAAAAGCGTAATCGCCGCTGGGTTAGGGAAACTGTCTCGACGTCGGAGGCGGTGAATGCTTTAACCGGACAGTCGCTCGGCCACTTGGAAACCGGAGCTTCGCGCACGGTGGATGAGCGATTCTGCGCGACGTGCAAGGACTGGGTCGACACCTCGAAGCTAGGCTTTTTGGAAGCCTCATGCGGGTGCCCGAAGTGTAAAACTCGCTGGTAAAGGAAAGCTCGATGCGAGCCAAAGATAGGGTGCTGGCGAAGCATCCCGAGGCGGTAGTGGTCCGGGAAGTTGGGACGTTCTCCAGTGGTCGGATTCGCTATAAGGTCATGCTGAAGCCGACCGCGCGCAAGGTCGTCGGCTACGGTCAGCGCGAGTCGTGGGCGTGGGCTGACGCCTGCCGCGCACTCGGATTGTAGTAACGGTGAGGTCGTGACGATGTCGCGGAGAGCGCCCGAAATCACACGTACTCGCGCCGCCGGTCCGGATCATCAGGTCGTCACCGTCCAGGGCGGGAAAGGGAGTTATCGCCGGAGGCCCTGTGCGAAATGTCCGTGGCGTGTCGACGCGACTGGCGAGTTTCCTGCAGACGCCTTCCGTCATTCAGCCGAGACGGCCTACGACATGGCGACTGAGACGTGAGAAATCGTCAAGAGTGGTGTATGCGGGTCGGTCGGCATGATCAGGCGGCCAGCGCTTGAGGAACCGGTGTGCTTTCAATCACCGGGGTTCCGTCCTCGAAGGGAATGCCCTTCAGAAGTTCCTCGATCTTGTCTACGCCACGGATCTTTCTCCATGACTTCTCAGCCGCTTCAATCAGCTTGAACGCCATGCCGAGGAAGGTCGCGCGCGACAGACAGTTGCGCGTGCGGCTCGTGCGATGGCGCACCGTCGCGAACGTCGACTCGATCGGATTCGTGGTCCGTACGTGTTGCCAGTGCTCCGCTGGAAAGGCGTAGAACGCAAGCAGCGCATCACGATCCTTCGTGAGCTTCTCGACGGCTTTCGGATATTTCGCTGCGTACGTGTCGACGAACTGGTTGAACGCGACGATTGCGTCGGCGCGCGTTGCGGCATTCCAGATTTCAGCAAGCGCGGCTTTGGCCTTGCCGTGTTGCGACTTGGGCATCGCATTGAGGACGTTTCCAATTTTATGGAACCAGCATCGCTGATGCCGTGTCTGCGGAAACACCTCGTCAAGCGCCGCCCACAGCCCCATCGCGCCATCACCCACGGCGAGCAGCGGCGGCGCCTGCAGGCCGCGCGCCTTCAGGTCCAGCAACAGTTCAACCCACGATTGCTTCGACTCGCGATAGCCGTCGCTGAGCGCGACGCGCTCCTTCTCGCCGTTCGGTTTCACGCCGATGATCACCAGCAGGCACTGACCGTCGGAATCCTCCGTGCGAGCCTGTGTATGAATGCCGTCTGCCCACCAGTAGACCCAGCGCGCGGCCGACAGGTCACGCTTTTTCCACAGCTCATACTCGTCGGCCCACGCGGCCTTCAGACGGCTCACAACGCCCGCTGACAGCCCCTTGGCCTGTTCGCCAAGCAATTCGGACAGCGCGTCGCCCATGTCGCCTGTGGACACGCCACGCAGGTACAGCCACGGCAGCGACGATGACACGCGCGGCGACTTGCGTACGTAGGGTGGCACGATCGACGAATTGAACTTGATGCCCGCGCCCGAGCGGTCGCGCACCTTCGGCACCTTCACGGGCACCGGGCCTACGGCTGTGACGATCTCGCGCTCGGGCAGATAGCCGTTGCGCACGACCGCGCGTCGGCCGTCCATCGTCTTCACATTCGAATATTGCTCGAGCATCGCCGCCAGTTCCGCCTCGATTGCCTGCTGGATGATTCGACGCGCGCCTTGCTGGATCAGATCGTCCAGGCCGGGCGCGCTCTTGATGTCCGCTTCTTCCGTTTGACTGCTGTGCGTTTCCTGCGTATGTTTCGCCATGGTGGTGGAGTTCGATTGGGGGAAGTGTTACCTTGGAAAGCAACATTTTCTCTCAATCGCCACCGCCTCCTCACGCTCCCTCCCTACGCCGCGTACACCACTTTCAACGATAACTCCTGAGACGTTCGCATGTCACGAGTCGGGTGTGCGGAAGCCCGCGATGTGCGCCGGGTTTCTGCTCCATGGTGCAGACCATAACCTCTCCGTGCGGATCAAGTCGATCCAGGGCGATCGCTTTGATGATGTGGAAGACGGAGGCCACCAGCTATACGAGAATTACCGCGCAATGGCCATTGCAAACGGCGTTTCGCCAGATGACCCCGTCTTGGCGCAATGTCGGGACTGATTTCGCGGACGGAAGCGCCCTCAAGTTGTAGGACAAGTTCATTTATGACCCGACGTGTTACCGATCCGAACGATCGACCGCAGGACCTACCAGGCTTTAATCGCCTGCATCACATCTGCCAGCTGTGGGTGGACTTTCTGACAGCGGATGACGAGTCGCAGAAGCACAAGATCCTGTTCGAAACCGTCTCGCACCTTATGCTCTACCGAGCTGACGGAGCGGAGGGCGAGGATGTCATCCGGCAGGTCTGGTCTGCGGTTCGCAAGCGTGGGCGTGTCTATCAGAACGGGCGGCGGTGGGCGGAGGCTCACGACGACGGCTATTGCAGCCTAAAGCATGTTTCTCGGCCCTATCCGTTCACCTACACCTGCGCCTGTGGTCACCGAGCCGCTGTGTTCTTTCCCGACATCAACCACATTGGCGAGATCGTTCCTTGCGGCCAATGTCGCGAAGGCGTCAAGATCTCGCTGGATGTTGAAGCAATGGAAAGGCGCGAGTCGCAGGACGAAGTCGATGATCGCTTGCTGGTCGAGCGGATCAACGCTGGACGGGATAGCGGCGCGACATCGCTTGGCGCGTACGCGGAAACGAGGCCTGACTAATTTCTCGTAATCGTGTCGTTCCGAGGCAAGGCCTCGAGCACCATTAAATGGGCGATCGTGACAGAGAGCAGAGGTTTTGCCGATGTCCTGGCCTCCGAGAGCAAGGAATCTAGTCGATCGGGGACAGGCGCCCCGGTCGGTACCAAGGAAGGAATCGCCATGGAACTTCATCAGATACAAATACGCGCCGCCGTCGCTAGGGCGATTTGCGCCGCCTGTGGAGAGCAGCCGGAGCATCCTGGCGACGCGCGCGGCAATGCGTTCCGCTGGCAAGATTACGAGCCATCGGCCGAGGTCGTGATCCTCGAGCTGAGAGCGGCCGAAGCCGGGGAGCCAGGACGGAGTGCAGTGCCACACCTGGCCGAGGTTATCGCGCAGTGCCTCGAGGACGGTCCGGGTTCAGCATGGCAGTACGAGCGTGCTGCTGGTGACGCGGTGCGTGCATACGTTGTGCACTGAACTCGGAATATGACCGCGGAAATCTACCGCATGACGACGCTTTCTCGCCAGCACTACAAGCGCCTGCGTTTCTACTGGCAGGGGCGCGGCCACGGCAGCGCGGGAAACGCCGATGCGATAGATCTCGACCTTGCAGCGGCCGGGCTGATCGTTCGAATCGAGCGTCGCTACGGCGGCGTCTATTTCGCTATCAGTCACGCCGGTGAGGTCGAGCTCGCAGCAGAGAAGGCGCGAGAGATCGAGCGTCGCAAACCGCATCACGATCTTGCAGGGAGAGTCGCAGCGTGGCGCCGCGATAGCGGGAGGATCACGTGGGAGAACGTCGAGCTGTTGGTTGATATCGAAGCGGGCGGACGACAGGCAATTCGACCGGACGTGTTCTCGATGGCTGCGACCTACGACGAGCAGCGTATCAATCCATGCGTTGACGAGGTGAAGGTTAGCCGCGCGGACTTTCTCGCGGACGTGGCGCAGGTGGAGAAGCGAGCCGGATACGCGAGGGTCGCGGAGGTCATCTACTATGTCCTGCCAGCGGGTATGGTAGACCCGTCGGAGGTGCCCCCCGAATGCGGCTTACTGGTAGAGCGTGAGCCGGGCATGTTCGAGGTATTGAAACGCCCGAAGAAGCGGCGCGTGTCCTTGACCACTCACCATTTCATGAATCTCATTCTGAAGCCAGGGGTATTCACGCCAACCTGGTGATCACGACAACGGAAAGGACGCACGCAAGATATGGAATTGTTCCGAAGGTTTGATCGCGCGATGGAGCGAAACGCGCCGGTGTCGTACGGCATTGTGATGCTGGCGGCTGTCGCGAGCGCCGGTCTTGTCAAACTTGGGTGGTTGAGTGGGCCAGGGGGACTTGCCGCCAACATCGCACTTTTTGGGTACGCGGCCCTTGGCCTAGTCAGAGTGCGAAAGTAGATCACTCGGGGGACGGCACCATGAAGATTCTTGGGGTGACACTTCGCCGGCCGACGGTCACGGACGTGACGGTCATGATGGCCGTTGCCACTTTCTTGCTCGTGGCCGTGCTTCTGGTGGCCGGCCTTGTCGGGTACCGCCCCGGCACCTACACCAAGGCCGTGTTTCTCGCCTCGCTCGCTTGGGGCGTATTGAGCAATCTGATCGGCATTCGGGTCGTGGAGGGCTGGCGCCATATGCTCCTAAACGCAACCGGCTGCGCTGCTATCAACCTTGTGGCGGTTGGGATCGCGACAGTGGTCGCACATTGAAGTTAGGACATGAGGGAAACAATGAAGGCAAAGGTTGCGATGCCGCTCTTTCAACTGGCCGGGTTCACGTTCTCGGTGTTCGGCGTCGGATTCGCATCTGGTTTGGCGATCGCGAGTCCCGCGCATTCCATTTTGCCGGTCGCCATCGCGGCGACGGGCCTTGTCTTAACAACTGTGGGTTTCGCAGTGGCCTTGCAGGGCGCTGCAGCGTAGGAAAATATGGCGAGCATTTCAGCATTGATCGAGGGACTCATGATCCTTCAACAGTACGAGCCTCAGGCGAACGTCTATGGCAACACTCGCACGCGTGGATCCATTGAACTCCAAGAGGAGCGGTTCAGCGAGATCTCGGACGCCGATCGAGCGACGCTCATTGCGCTTGGTTGGCAGTCGAATGGACACTTCGTCTGGAAGCTCTAGGTGCGTTAGGTCAGCAATGGGCCTAATCGCAAACATCTCCGCGATGGAATTGCCTATGCTAGGAGTTCGCGGCGGTAGCCGCGGTAGGGCCCGCGCCGCCGGCTGGCCGCGGCCGCTCGCGCGCACACCGCACGAATACTCGCTCTCTGGCGGCGGGTGAGAGGTTAAAGCGGAAGCTGGGCCCATGAGGGCATGCGGTCGAGCGTCAGGTTCCTTTTCGAAAGCGGCTGGGATGATCCTGTTGTAAGCGCTCGACACGTACCGTCTGTTCATGAGGGCACGGCACCGGCAATCTGATTCCCATCAGATGTAATGGGAATCAGATTGATGAAGCCAGTGGTGCATGGAAGACGACCGGGATCGAGGAACTACACGAAGGAGTTTCGGGAAGCGGTTGCTGCCGAAGCGAACGATCCGAATCGCTCGATTGCCGAGGTCGCGCGTGCGCACGGCTTGAACGCCAATATGGTCGCGCAGTGGCGAAGAAGCTTACTCGATACGCGACCTGCATCGTCGGTACCAAACATCGCGCTGCTACCGGTTGATGTGGTCGATCTGCCTGCGAAGGACATCCCACATCACGCTCTGCCGCAAACACCGGACGTGTCGGCGAGCCCGGCGATGCCGTCAGGCTGTGAAATCGAGATCGAGGTCGGCAAACGACGTATTCGTATCCGCGGTGTGTCGCAGGAGTTCGCCGAACAGTATTTGCGAGACTGTCTGAAGTGATCCCGCCGAACACGCGAATCTGGATCGCGGCGGGCGTCACGGACATGCGTTCCGGCTTCAACTCGTTGGCCGCGAAGGTACAAACCGTGCTGGAGAAGGATCCCTACAGCGGGCACGTGTTCGTGTTCCGGGGTAAGCGCGGCGACTTGCTGAAGTGCTTGTGGTGGTGCGACGGTGGCCTGTGCCTGCTCTCGAAGCGCCTCGAGAAAGGACGTTTCGCGTGGCCGCGCGCCGATGTCGGTGTTGTTGCGCTGACGACCGCTCAGCTCGCGCTCTTGCTCGAAGGTTTCGATTGGCGGCAGCCGATCGATGCGGTACGCCCGCGAAGCGCATTGTAAACGTTCATTACGCGTGGAGAGCTTGTGGGTGGCGTCGTGTAAGCTCACCGCATGTCCGCTGCTCCCACCGATCTCCCCGACGACATTGAAGCGCTGAAGGCGATGGTCGCCAGCTTGCGCGAGCAGCTCTCGTCGCGCGCGATTGAGATCGAGCATCTGAAGCTGACGATTGCCAAGCTGCGCCGGATGCAGTTCGGCCGAAAATCGGAGAAGCTGGATCGCCAGATCGAACAGCTTGAATTGCGGCTGGAAGACCTGCAGGCCGATGAAGGCTCGGCCGATATGGCCGCGGCTGCTGCAGTGAAACGGCCGAGTCGCGAAGGTGTCGGCCGCAAGCCGTTGCCCGATCACCTTGAGCGCGAAGAGCGCATCCATCTGCCCGCCGATGATGACTGCCCCGATTGCGGCGGGCAACTCAAACCGATGGGCGAAGACGTCGCGGAACAGCTCGAATACGTCCGGGCGCACTTCCGCGTGATTCGCCACCGCCGTCCGAAGCTGGCCTGCGCATGCTGCGATCGCATCGTGCAGGCCGCGGCACCGAGTCGACCGATCGATCGTGGCATCCCGGGTCCGGCGCTGCTCGCGCACATCGCCGTGTCGAAGTTCGCGTACCACATCCCGCTGCATCGCCAGGCAGTCATGTACGCGCGCGACGGCGTCGAGATCGATCCGGGTGCGATGGGGTATTGGATGGGGAGCATCACGGCGCTGCTTGCACCGCTGGTCGCCACCGTCCGCCAATACACGTTAGCCGGCGGCAAGGTTCACGGGGACGACACGCCGCTGCCAGTGCTGGCGCCCGGCAACGGTCGCACAAAGACAGGACGCCTGTGGGTCTACGTGCGCGATGATCGGCCGAGCGCTTCCGACGAGCCGGCAGCAGTCTGGTTCGCCTACACGCCCGATCGACGGGGCGAGCATCCCCAGCAGCATCTTGCAGACTTCACCGGCGTGCTGCAGGCCGATGCGTTTGCCGGCTATGCCGAGTTGTATCGCGGCGGCACCATCCAGGAAGCTGCCTGCATGGCCCACGCTCGCCGAAAGATCCATGATCTACATGCCGTCCGTCCCAATGCGGTAACGGAGGAAGCGCTGCACCGGATCGGCGCGCTCTACAAGATCGAGGAGCAGATCCGTGGCAAACCACCTGATGAGCGACACAGTGTGCGCCAGGCGCGAGCGGTACCGCTGCTCGACGACATGAAACGCTGGTTCGAAGCAACGCTCGCCACGCTCTCTGCAAAATCCGACACGACCAAGGCGATTCAGTACGCGCTGAATCGCTGGCCGGCGCTCATCTACTACTGCAGCGACGGGCGTGCGGAAATCGACAACCTGATCGCCGAGCGAGCACTGCGCGGCGTCGCCCTCGGCAGACGGAATTACTTGTTCGCCGGCGCCGACTCCGGTGGCGAACGTGCCGCCGCGATGTATAGCCTGATCGGCACGGCACGCCTGAATGGCCTCGATCCCGAGGCGTATCTCGCCTATGTGCTCGAGCGCATTGCTGACCATCCGATCAACCGCATCGACGAGTTGTTGCCGTGGAACGTGGCGTCGGCGCTTCCGTCTACTGCCCACGTCGAACCCATTCGATAGCATCGCGCTCCCGTCGTCAACGACCTACGCTACGGTGCTGGTCGAGTGCTTACATCCTGTTCGAAGCTGTGCTGTACTCGGGTTGTTGTCGTTTCGATCTCGACCCCCTCGACTTTGTGGATCGATAGGGTATCTCGCAGGAGCTCAAGCGCGGGCGTCCGTCCATCTGTCCTTCGCCACGATGCTCTTGACGTCTGTGCCGTTGGTGCGAGGGTGGTGATGGATGGGCCGTACCACTCATCTTCGTCGGGCCTAAACCAGAGATTCGCACGGGTCGGAATCTTGTCGTCCTCGCGCGCGTGGAGTACCGACGCGGCTTTGTGGAACAGTATGACGTTGTGTCCGCCAGCGTCATCGCTTTTTGCCTTCGATTGCACTGATCGGAAGTAGATGCCATCGAGATTGAGACTCGGGTCGGTCGAAAGGTAGTCAGCAACTGCTTGCGTAATCAGATACCCATCTTCGGTCATAGAGGGCATGACGGCCATTGTCAGTTTGGCCTCCAGCTGCTTCAAGAATGCGACGCGCTCAACAAGCGGAGCCGTCTCTGGATCAAAGAGGCTGCGCGATGGATCTACACGTGTCGCACGGAGAGCGCTTAGGTCGAGCAAGCGAAGTGGTCGAATTATTCTAAATGCCGCAGTGACGACCTTGCTCCCGACTGGGGGTCGAACTTCACGTAAGGCCGTTCTCTCGTCTCGAGCACCGTAGAAGACGCTCACACCTTTTGCGTTCATACGGCCGGCGGTGACGAAGACCGGCGCCGGCGGCCCGAGTTCACGCTCCGGGTGCTCGAGCGCTCGCTCCATGGCTTGCTCCGTCTCGAAAACCCTCGCGCGAAAGAGGGTATGAATGTTGCGGTCGGGGCCTACTTCAAGAATCGCGCCTCTTCCATCTTCTGTTCGGTCGTCGTGAATGCCACCGAACACCCTTGCGAGGGTTTCTACAACCGCAGGATTCACCAATCGGGCTTCTTCGCGGAGGCTGCGTTCCATCCTGTGCCAGGCGGCTCCGAACTCTCCCGCGGACGCGTCTTCGCGGATGAACCATGGGTCGTCGTCGTATTTAGAGCTATCGCTGTTGCCCCAGCCATCGCGGAGAACTGCGTCGAGGTCATAGGTCGACGTCTCATCCTCTGGGTTGAGCCATTGGCTCAGAATCGTGAGCAGCTGCTCCCCCCGTGGCGCGCGATCAAAGTGAACTACGGCCCAGTCGTCGCTCGTGAGGGTATAGAACCGATCGATAACTTCGTCGCACCGCGCCGCCAAGTCCACCATGCTGTACGTCGGACCAATCTCCTCGCAGTAGTCACATTGCTCGTTGATTGTCTCACTTCGACCGATCTCTATACGCAGGTAGGGGTCGGTGACGCAGTTTGCGCAAATCCGATTGCTGTCCTTCATCTGGTAATCCGCACGTTGTCGTGGTCTCGCTCGTGGCGTCTCACCCGCCCGAGACGTGGGGCGGGAACTGTAGACCGGCATTGTGCAGCAAGACTGCCGAGGTCGGCGGGGTGGGGTAGGCGCCGGCCGCGGATGTGGCCCGAGCGAAGTCCTGCTCCGAAACGACTGTTTTGACGGCACTAGGCGCTCTACCAAGGCGGATCCGGGGGGCGGTCAATGGGCTGCACCCGTTTGAGGATAGCTTGGTGAGCGCCGTCGAGCCGTCCTCCTGCAGGGGCAAGGATCCCAGGGCCGTTCCGGCGGGGCGATAAATGGGGCGCAAGCAGCTGTATCTTGCGGATTCGGGGCATCAGATCTAACATGTGCATGTTAGATCGCATGCGCATGTGATTTCACTTGCTCAAGTGATTTTGCGTGCGCATGTGATTTCACGCGGACAAGTGAGAACCTATGGAATTGCGCCCGAACGAATCACCACACAACCTCGCTTCTGAGGCTTTCCTCAAATTGTTCCAGGAAGCGGATGGATGGGGTATAGCGACGGTGGACGAGGAGGCCGATAAAGCCGCCGACTTTATCCTGACCGACGATCAGGGCCACCGATATGTTGGGGTGGTGAAAGCCTTCAATAACGGGCGGGCCGATTACGTGACTGGGGCCTTCGCTCAGGCCGTTCTGGAGGCGCGTAAGCACGCCAGGGACCACCACGTCCGGCCGGCAGTACTTATCTGGGCCGGAAGCCTCTCGCCGTCGCTAATCGATCGCCTTTCAGCTTTCCACGATGAGTATGGCAACGGCGAACCATTCGCCGTGCTTTCCGGGGATGGCCGTCGGTTCGTAAAGTTCCCAGGCTTTGAGATTGATGAGGATGAGGCTACGCCGTCCCTCCGTTCGAGACGGATCCGTAGTACCCAGCAGCCGAGGTTGGTCTTTTCAGACCTGAACCAGTGGATGCTCAAGTGCCTACTCGCTGTAGATATCCATCACTCAGAACGTCTGATTTCTACGATGCCGACGCTCATCAAGTCTGCGACGGAACTGGCACAAGTCGCTCTCGTCTCCGTAATGACGGCAACCCGTCTGGTCAACGCATTGAGGGAAGAAGGGTTCCTCGAGACCGTTCCGTTTCATAACGTTCCGTATCTCAAGGTCGTGCAGCGGCGGAAGCTCGCGAAGCGGTGGAAGGCTGAGTATCAGCGATCGCCATCTGCAGTGGCTATGAAGTTCCTGCGCCCAGGTGGGGGGGACGCGCAGGTGCAGAAATGGGCGAGGAAGCACGGGGGGGCGATGGGGCTCTTCGCGGCAGCCGACCTGCTTGGTTTCGGCCACGTCCATGGTGTCCCACCAGCTGTTTGGGTTTCCAGCCTGGATGAGGCAGTCCACTCGAAGGAACTGCGCCGGGCAAAGGAGGGGGAGCGCCCCGACCTCATTTTGCAGCAGCCTAGCTTCCCTCAATCTTTGGCACGAGGGTCTATCACTCGTGACAACGTGCGGGTGACAGACATCATCCAAACGTGGCTCGACGTTTCTTCGCACCCCTCGCGAGGAGTGGAACAGGCCGAGGAGCTGGAGCACGGAATTCTTGCAAGCGTTGTTGGAGAGAGCAATTGAGTGAGTTAGTTGAATTCAGTACCCTCGCGGTGACCTTGGCGCCATGGCGGTCCAAGATCGTTTTCGTCGGGGGATGGGCGTTCCGGCTCTATAGGTATGAGCCACGCGCCTACAAGCCCGAGCACAAACCCATTTTCACGCAAGACGCGGACGTCGCTTACGCGGAGCGCGAAGCGCTCGAGGGCGATATCAAGACTGCGCTCGAAGGGGCCGGGTTCAAGGAGGAACCGAACTTCGCAGGAGACTTCAAACCCCCCGCGATGCGGTACACCATGGGCGAGGGAGCGAAGGCCTTCTACGCGGAATTTCTGACTCCGCTGACTGGCAGCCCGATGCGGCGCAACAAGGCGACGAAGCAGTGGGAAAAGGACGCGACCGAAGCGAAAGCCGGCGTGGTGGCCCAGAAGCTGCGCCACCTCGAGGTGCTTCTATACGAACCGTGGACGGTCACGATCCCGGGCGAAGAGTCGGGCCTAGGCGAGGCCGTGCCTGATCTCCAGATCCCGAATCCAGTGAGTTTCATGCTCCAGAAGGTATTGATCCGCGACGACCGGATTCCGGAAAAGCGGGCTCAGGACGTGCTCTACATCCACGACGCGATGCTTCACTTCGGGAACGCGATCGAGGACGAGCTGATCCCGATCTGGAAGCAGTTGCAGGGCACGATGACTGAGGCACAACAGAAGTCGGTTCGAGCCGGCGTCGACGAGCTGTTCACGGACGTCAACGACATCATCCGCGCCGCCGTTGAAATCGCCGGGCCGGAGCGCGACATCGATCCGGAAGATATGCTGCGGCTCTGTCGCGGTGGATTCGACGAGCTATTTGGCGAGGCAGAGTAGGCGTAGGGGGCACTGCCCCCTGCTGCATCCGGTCTGCGCGGATCAGGACTGAGGCTTTCAGTCACCTCACCAAGGGCCTTAGTCGACGATCGCTGTCATCTATGCCTCGTCGACCTGTGTCCACAATGCATCGACTACTCCGGCCTACCGCGGCACAGAAGGGTCTCTTTCTATACCAGGCGTACCGGGCTGGTCTGCCACGTGTGACTGGCTAGGATTCCCCTTCTTCCTCGCCTTCCTGCCAGTAGATGTAGTTGAACAAGGCATCGAGTTCCGAGAAGTTGGCCAAACCAAGCTGTCGCTGAACAGTCTTGGCATCCTCGCAGAAGCGGGTATATAGCTCGCCGTCAACGCCTGCCTTGGCCGGATGCAGAGGGTAGCCGACGAACCCGGCGGTCGTAAGGCCGTTCACCGCATTCTGGTTCATGACCGGATACCGTTTATTGTCGATCGCATGCAACACCTCGGTCAGCAGGTTCACGCCGGCACCCTGGATTCCGAGGAAGTGCCGCCGAAGTATCTCGAAGGCTTCTGCCGGCGGCGGCTTGCTGCGCCCGAGGATGTCTGCCAAGGCGGCCACAAAGAGTGGCGCCTTCGCCGTGATTCTGGTTTTCTGTCTATGCAGACCACCCGAGTGGAATCGTCGATACAGGCTTTCGTACATAGGAAGAAATGTGCTTGCAGGGGGCCGTTGCAAGGCGGCTAGCTCTTGAATGCGGGCTTTGGCCTCGGCAACGTACCGAGCGCGAATAGCCCGCTGCGCAGCGAAGCCACTTTGGGAGTCGTCTCGCTTCATCTCCGCTAACTGGTAGGCAAGGACGCTCAGATCGGGGGTCGCTTCGCGACTGATCTTGTCGGCGCGCTTTTTTGCCATGTCGCGCCACGCCCTTTGCACGGCAAACTGCCGGGCGTAGTCGTCGATCCTCTCTTTGGTCGCAGGCAGGACAACTTCGCCGCCAATCAATTCATCAAAGAACGCCGCTACCTCGTCGACGAGCGTCCCGTCTGCATCGTCAACACGGACTGAGGCTTCATAGTTGGTTGAGAGGCCTCCGGCCGTCAAATTGGCGGACCCAACAAAGACCGTCGATCGACCCGAGTCCGCGAATGCGTAGACCTTAGGATGAAACGTTTCCTCGGTGTAACTCAGGTATAGCTCTAAGGGGTGCGCCTTGGAAAGCCTGAACAGAGTCCGGAGCAACGCCGGATCCGTGAGGTGAAAACTTAGCCCAATGGCAAACCTGGCTGTCATGCCGCGGCGAAGGGACTTTTCCAACGTCTTGAGGATCAGCTTGAGCGCTGAGCCCTTTGCGAACGCCACCATGCAGTCCAAGTGACGCGCCCGCCCGATCAACTCGAGAAAGGCATCAGCGTGACCGGTTTGCTCACCGTTGAGCACCAATTGAACTTTACTTTTCAACTGCTCCGCTCCTGTTGATGTCACGGATTTTTGCGGCGTACTTCAACAGAAGACGATGTCGCCCGAGACGCGCGAACCGTTCGTCCGGTGCGCGACAGGATCTATGCTCAATTGGTGCAGTTGCGGGCAAGATCAGTTAGTCGGCGAATAGCCCTGATCGTCCTGACGTAGCCGACCTACACGGTGCGCGGATTGACCGCATCAGGCCAAACGGAGTTCGGCCATCTGACGCAATCTGATTGTTCTAGTCCGGGCCTTTTCGCGTAAGGAGTCGATGGGCCGGCTTACTCTTCGCCAGGCCACCACGCCTGGGGCTGGGGGGCGCCGACCAGATAGTCCTCGAGCTGCTTGCCTTCCAGCCACTTCGGACGCTTTCCTTTGCCAGACCATTTTTTCCCCGTCTGAGGGTCGTAGTACTTGGCAGGCCCCTTGGTCTTCACCTTGTCGTAGCCGAGCGCCACACGGATCTCTTTCTCCGTGATTTTCAGCAGGGCCACGTCTTCCTTCAATTGAGCGAGGACTGTTGCGATCTCGCGAGCACGTGCGTCGGCGAGCAGCTCGTTGACGCGTCCTAGATCAGCCCGAAGCGTGTTGAGATCAGCCATGTTCGATGTAGTGGTACCGGCGGTCCGGCGAAACCGCATTTTACCTTGGTCTAGAAGAGGACCCTAGGCCGGTCGGCCGACCTCTGGCGCCGGCGCGAGGCGGATGGCGCTAGACGTCGACGATCTCCGACAGTCCGTCGAAGGTGAGGTCGGGAAAACGCGTCCGCCAAGCGCGAAGCTCTGCGTCGAGCTCCTCCCGACTTGCGAGCCCGTCGAGCTTCACCCCTTCTTCTGCAGCCTTCATCGCTCGATAGGCATCGGCGAGCGCTGGCACGAGGCCGGGGCAGTGCATAGACGCGCCGCCTGACGTCGAGAGTCTCACGCCGTGAAGTGTCGAGCCGTTTTTGGGTGCGACCTGAACGTATAGGTCGTCGTTGCCACCGAAGAAGATCACGAGCCGTTGCTGTTCTTCCTCGGGCAGGTCGCGATCGTCGGTCAGGTAGGATGCGGTCGGGCTATCCATTCTGGCTCCGGGCATGTGGACGGGCAGCCGACAGTGCCGGCGTCAGCTCCCTTTGCGGGCCGAATGCTTGTCGACGACCAACTTCAGTGCCGCAATCGATTCGGCCGTCGCGCTTTTCCACCGTCCAGTCTCATCCGCCTGCCAGACGTCCCCAGTTTCCAGGTCAACCGATAGCCACTTTGTCGGGCAACGGGACTCAACGATCAGGCTGCGGGTCTCCGGCGCCTCGGCCGCGACACGGCCGTCGATCAACGTGCGCGTCTGGTTTTGGACGCCCGCGAAGCGCCAGTGAATATGGCCGGCTTTGACCAGCTTCTCGGCCTTTCTCGCCTCCGCCATAAAACGGTCCGCTGCTTTGGCCGCGACCGTGCGCTGCTCGGGCGTCGGGCGACGCGGACCACTGAGGCTTTTCAGGAGGAAGTCGACGGCCTGCGACTTCCGGAAAAACGGATGCTTGGCGAACAGCGTCACAAACGTCGCCCAGGAGGCTTCAAGTTTCTTGTCGGTTTGGCTTGTCGTCGTCATGGCGGGGTTTAAGTATCCGAGGCGTGCGTTCTCAGCGGGATTCCTGCCAAGTTACACCGTCCTGGCACACGAACAACTTGCCCTCATTGTCCGCTCTTGCCCCTTGCCCAGAAAGACACGGCCGGCCGGGTGCGGGAGAGTGAAGGTACATCCATCCGCCACCGAGTACGGCGAGCGCCAAGGCCGTCACGATTGTGCTTGCCGTAGTGACTTTCACGATCAGTTGCCCTTCCGTAGCTCCGAACAAACGAAACGCGCCGCCAAACGCTCTAGCGTACGTCTCCGTTAGGAGAATAGTCCATGGCGATCGTCTGTTGCGATCGAGTCGACCGTCCCGCTGGTCAGGTCAGCCGATGCTGAATCCGGAGTGCAGATTTGGGACGCTTCCGCGGAGGATACCGTATCAGGGTTCCAGCTGGCAGACTCAACTGCGGAGGTTGCCGCCGCAGCGTCGATAGCAGCCTGCCGCGCCTCGGCTTCCTCGATCCGGTGATCCTCGATCGACGAGATTACCAGGGTCCGAAAACTGAGAGGCAGGTCGGTCAGATAGTACAGCCAGAGGTCAGAATCGTCTGAGTACGATGCCGATGCGGCGCCGCCTCGCGCCGCTGCATCGCCGGAATGATGGTTGGCTGATCCTCGTTGGAAGCTTGATCCAGTCGACATGCCTGTTCGGCCGACACGAGCGATGTCCGCGATCGCGGCCGCCGCCGACGGCGGGACCGAGATTTCGCGCCTTGCAGCCTGAGCCATCAGGCTTTCCAGGTCGCGCGCCTTGAGGATTTGCGCGTCGAGCTCGTTCTTTCGCGCGGCAAGCTCGGACAGCTCATTGTCGATCCTTCGCAGGTCGCCGTACTTCACTTGATCGAGGTGGGCGGCCAACCGCGTCTGCAGTAGCTGAAGTGTGCTGTTGTAGCCCCGGCCGGCGAAGACACCGAGGAACCGTCGATGCGTATGAAATGCCTCAACTACCGACGTCGAGACAAACGGTGCGACGGTCGATTGAAGGTTCCGAAGCACATCCGCCGAGATGGCGGGGAGAAGGGCCGCGACGGTCGAACTGAGATACGACTTGCGCTGGGCGGTCAGGTCATAGATCTGACCCGCGATGCCGTCCAGACGTGTCTGCAAAGCTTCGCGAGCTTGGGCGAGTGTGTCGGCCGCGCCGCCGTATTCGGGTTGGGTGTTCTGGTCGTTCATGCGGGGCTCCCTACTGTGATGGGTGTACCGTCTTCCCGCCGGCTAGCGAAGTAGTCAGCGAAATACTCCTTGAGGCCTGTCTTGCTCATTCCGGGCGCCCACTCGAGCGGAGCACCCGGCGCGATCTGCAGATCGGTCCACGGGTCGAAGCCGAGGTCGGTGATATCGTGCATGCGGAGGAAGTACCTACGATCGACGGCGTCGCCGTGCCAAAGGTGACGGATCTGCCCAGGCACGACGCCGAGGCTCCCCTGAACACGCGCATGGAAGCGTTCACCCCAAGCCTTGAGATGCGCAATCTGCCGCTCGTCGCGCTTGAGCGCGTTCGTGATGCAGAAGTTGTAGTCGCCGAAGATCGCGTGAGCCATGAAATGATCCGCGCTCCCAGAGACAGCGGTCTCGTACAGGCCAACCTCGTCGAAGAGCTCGCGCCGCATCGCCCATCCGTAACCTGTATGTCCATGCGCGTCGTATCGGCCGGCGTTGAGAAGAGACGGCTTGCGTCGCATCATCGCGGCGAACGAGTGGGCGATGTTCGGCTTCTCGCCGACGACGTTGCCCTGCTCCAGCCTCAAGCAAGACTCCCAGACCTGCGCAACCTTATGGACGGTCAGAACCTGCTCAAGGTCTGCGAGCCAGTTGGAGTTGTCGAACAAGATGTCGCAGTCGAACCAGCAAACGAAGCGGCAAGACGGCGGCAACCAGGATGCGGCGAGATTGAGTAGCCGCTCCTTCTGCCAAAGAAGTGTCGTCGAGCGGATCTGGATCACGTCGAGCGAAGGGTGGAGCTCGAACGGTGCATCTCCGAAAGCACACTCCACGGTGATACAGGGGACGCCCGAGCGCCGCATGCCTTCGACGAACAGATCGTAGTTGTGGCGGCGTGTGGCGTATCCGCAGGGATTGAAGTAGGTGGTGATGACGACAGTCTTGCTCATCGGTGCGGAGAGGCAGGAAGAGTGATGAATCAGCCGACGATCGAAAGGAGTCCAGGCCTGGCCATGTGGGTTTCGGGGCTGTGGAAGCGTGCCGTCAGGTACGTTGTATCCGGTCCACCAGCATCAGAGGAATTTCGTGGTGGGGCGCTGGACTGGACTACTGCTCACTGGCTCCGGCGTGAACTTCGGGAGAGACCGATGCTGTTACCTCCCAATGCTCGCCGCTTGGCTCCAGTGCACCGATGGGGGTGGGCTCGCCCGGGCGCACCATGGTCTCGGTGGTAAGGATGCTCTCGGTGACGACTGGCAATTGAACGGTCCCGAGAGGGCTTTTGGCGTCGACAAGCGCGTCGAGATGCGTCTTGGAGATCCGGAGCTTCACGAATACCGTGCCGTCCGGTTGGGCCGTCGGCGTGGCGGTGATAAAGAGGCTGGTCGTGAGAATTCCGTGTCTCGGGCCATCCTGGGAGCAGCTGTCCGATCCGACATAAGTCACTGCGGTCGCGTCTTTGCGGCAAATGCCGCTCACGAAGGTTGTTTCCACCTCGCGTTGGACAACGCCAGGCTGCCCGTTGCCTACAACCATTCCTACTTGGTACGGGTTGACTACTTTACCGCCACGAGTCCGGAACTCGAGGACGATAGAGGTGCCACCGCGGTCGTCTGCTGCCCGGGCGGACGTCGGTGTTTCGGGATTTGCCTGCGGTATGGCCGGTGCGGAGGTAACGGCCGGCGTCGCTGCGTAGGTTGCGGATGTGCACAGGGCGGATGACGCGGCGGCGATAAGGATCACGCCGATGAACTTTACGGGGTTCAAGAAGGGCCTCCTAGTGCTGCGGGTTGTTTGGAGAAGGTGGTGAGCCTCCGAGTGCCCGCATGCGCCAACTGGCTACTTGGAGATGGCCAAACTGTAGCGCTTCGCCGGTACGAATCCGCGAACGAATGAGCGTTGTAAATACAGGGTGTTTCTAGGGAGGGAAGTGATTGCGGAGGGCTCGGTTGCTGGGATCCAGCCGACAGCGATGTTGGCGCAAGATCCCTCCTCTCGTCGGGGTAGCCGCCAGACGTTTGTTATTCACGTGACACGACACCTACGTGAATGTGGCGAGAAGTGAATCAAGAAAAGCAACGTTATCAGTCTGGTTTTCAGGCCGGAGTGTCCCTTACGAGCAATCGCGCGTGTCGGGCGATCGCGTGGGTAGTCGGCCGAGCACGATCGGCGTCATTCCGAGCCTGATTTGTGACCCCCGCGGACAGACTTCCAGTGAGAGGTCCTTTCATTGAATCACCCTTTGAACAAGAACCCATCGACGAGCACGCTTCGGATTCCGATGATTCGGGTCAGCATCCACATCAGCACGGCCACCCAGGACAAAACCGCGAAGAGAGTCCATGGCATCTCGGCGATCAATGCAAACGGCGAAGGATAGTGGCCTGGTGATCGGGACACGTCAACGGTCGCAAACAGCGTGTCGTGAAAGATCGCAACCCCAGTTGCAATCGGGGCGGTAATGACCGCGCAACGCCCGGCGCCGATAGCAAAGAGCACCAAAACAATCACCGGCAGCATCAAGATTTCCATGCACTTTCCTCAATCAGTTCGTCGTCGTTTCAGATTCGCCTTGCATGCTGCGGGGGAATTGAATGCTGCGAGCTCCTGGGCTGCGGTTAGCTCACTGTCCCACTCGCGGAGAGCGGCAAGGTGGGAGGCGATGAGTCGCAAGTCTCGCTGAACGAGCGGTCGTGCAAGAGCAGCGACATTCTGCCGGTATTTCTCGACCGTGCACGCGTCGCGCGGCGGGATCACGACTCCTGCGAACAGCAAACGCCAGTTTCGGCTCGCAAGCAGAAGGGCCGTCGGCTCGAGTGCAACGGAGGCCCTTCGGATTTGACAGCCAGCCGCGGTCAGTGCTTCGCTGGTTTTTCGGAGGTGACATTGATCATCAGCGGGCCGTTCGGCCCGCTTGCGCAGACCTGACGGGTTCCATCCGGATAGTTCAGGATGTCGCCCATCGCCATGGGGACGTTCGCATAGACGCAGCCAGTCCGCCCGATTGCGGTCAACCGAGCGGTCGTGGTAGTGGGACCCGATTGCTCGGCGACGGAGTACGTCGCCGCAGATGCGACGGCCGGAATTACAAACAGCATGGCAACAGCAATACCATATCTCATTGAATCTCCTAGTTGACGTGTTCGAACAGACTTGAGGGTATCCGGTCGACCGGAGGCGAACACCTAGAAAATGGTAGTTATTCCGGCTGCTATTCGACCTCAGAGCGGAACGATCGGAATGTTCCAACCGACGAAGACTGAACGTCCTGGCGCCTCTTTGACGCCGTGTGGCTTCCGGTCATCGAAGAGGAACCACTCGCCGGCTTGAGGCGCATGACGGACCTTGCCTTGGCGGAACATCAGGCCGTCGTTGTGGAGCACAATCATAAGTACCAGGCCTTCGTCGTCGGTATGGGCGTCTACGGCAGCAGTTGCGACGAGAACCTCCTCACGCCCTCGAAAGCCACTTTCGGCTTTCCGGTAGCCGAGCGAAGCCAGGTCCGGCAGCCATACCGCGCCGCCGGTGCGCGCCCATAAGGGAATAGCGTAGGTTTCGACGGCGTCGCCACAAAACTCGGTCGCTTCGGCGGCCGCGTAGAACTCCTCCGCCAACCTCGCTGAGCCACGCACGACGGGGTCGGGTAGTGCAACGCGGCCGAGGATTGGACCTATTGGTAGCGCGGATTGGCGTGGAATGGCGGTGGTGCGCATGGTGGATGCTGATCGTGGGTCGCTGTTCACTTGGCAGAAACGCGGAAGTATACGATCTGCGATCGGCGCAGGTGAGGATACTGACGGCCCCAATCAAAGTTCTCTGCCGCGCCAGAGTGCGTCGCTCCATTCGCAAGTACGAGCTCGACGCGAGTCCTCGGTTCAAGGCCCTCAGGGATTCGATACGCGCCGTCCTCAGGCCGGCGCTTTGAGGGCGAGGAGGGATCCCAGTGGAGGTACGCCGCGACCTCGTCACCGAGGGCCAGGCGTATGGCGGCGAGGTCGGCAATTTCCGCGCCGGCGGAGATCGCTGCGTCGACCTGGCGGGTAGTGTTCAGGTTCGCGATGTTGTGGCCCAGTGCAATGCTCGAAGCGCCTTCCATCGGCGAAAGCCGATACGCCTCGAGGCACGAGTTGGCACCGTAAGCCCGAACGGCCCGACGGGTTCGATCGGTGTACGCGAGCACGTCTCTCGGGAAATGGCGGCTGTAACACGCCCGCAGTGCGGGTAGGACGGCTGCCGCGCCGCTATAGCCAGCTGTGTTGGTTTGGGCGAGCACTTTGCTCGGCCATCCATCAGTCGCCAGTTGCAGCATGTGATTCACGCGGCGCCAGCAGCCGTCCGTCGTTCGTACAACGGTCCAGTCGCTGCCATTGGTGTTGAGATACGTCATGAGATCCTCTAGGAAGCGCGAGATAGGTGCAGCCCGCTGCATTGGGCAGAGTCTTCCTAGGCTACCTGCCGCGATCGGATGTCAAGGAGCGCGCCCACGGGTACCGCGGTTGTGGTTTCGGATGGCCGGCCCGCCAGGATGGCTCCGTTCCTTCGGCGTTCGGCTTTCCATCAGGTCTCGAACCTACCGACGGTGCAGATCATTCGGTGATCAGCCGCATTTAAAGGAATCGGTGGACACGTCGATATAGACACGGTGCTAGTTGTCGAGTCAAATATGGATCAGAAACGGGGCGTGCCGCGAATCAATGATGGAATCAGGGAACGTTAGAATCCGGCTGCAGCACCTAAATGCTGACATAAACTCACACGGGGAAGTGAATGAGTACTGACACTGAACACGAAAAGGAAATTTCCTTAGGCAAAGCCGCGGAATCGGAAATGGCCTTGGTCACCAAGGTTCCTCCTGGTGAGAAACCTCAAGCAAGCTGCGCGTCGAACGATCGTGCAAACCAAGCAGATCGGATATGGGATATTCCGACTCTGTCGGCAGGAACGACAGCCACGAAGCTCGTTCTCGGTGTTGCTGCCACGGGTATTGTTGCGGCAGTCTTGTGCTTTCTCGCGGGATATGTCTCGAATTCATTCAACCTCTCTCCCGAGCAGTACGGTGTGTTTCTCGCGCTTCTCTCCGTAGTCGCAGGCGGGGTGATTGGTTACGCTGACCCCCGCCCAAAGCTCATAAAGCAGCTAACGGAAGTGCACGACGAAGAGGCAAAGGCGATAGCGCTGAGGGCAAAGACCGACGCTGGTTGGTGCACCGTAGGGATGGCCTGCTTTGGCGTCCCAGCGATACTCGCGCGGATCTACCCACCTGCTGCCCTTAACTTCGTCCCGCACAACATCACCGCCGGCTTCGTCGCAGGAGCGGTCTTGACCCTGGCGTTCGGTACCGCCATTTCGCTTCGCACAAACGGAGCAGAGTTCGCCCGGCAGGTCCTGAAGATGCGCAAGCGCAATGAGGACTTGCAGAAGAAGCTGGATGACGAGAAGAAGCTGCAGGAGAAACTGGAAGCCGGAACGGAATGACCGATCCACTCGTTTGATGGATGGATGGCTGGCTGGCGCAGTCGGAAGCGGGAACGATCACGACGGCGATTTTCAGTCAACAGACGCGCAGGCGTCCCGCATGTCGGCAGGTAGTCCGACACTGGAGGTAACGCACATGAAGGAAACGAACTTCGCGGCACATATTGCTGAGGAACTGCGAAATCCCGTCACCCGCATCCTTGTTGGTTCAACTGGGAGCGGGTACAGGGCTGCAATCGCGGCTGCATTGCGCGTCGGACCGACGTTGATTTACGAGCCGCCCACCAAGTAAGACCGTACAGTCCCTGGTCGCTTGGGGGGCAGCCACGATAGAAAGATCATCTGCTCAACTTCGGAGTGTCAGTTATGACCAACGAGACAAAGCAAGGCGCAGCACAACCCACCGTCGATACTTGCTCGTCGAGCGCACCGTTCAAGTTCCAAGCTCATGGTGCGGACACCGGTCATAGCATCGTGATCGGCCCGACGAACCGCGGCATGAGCGTGTATGACGCCTTTCGCCTCAGCGATGCTGAACGGGCCAGTATCCTCTCGACCGGCTGGACGACGTCGGAAAGTAGCCATGAAGGCGCTTAAGGCGATTGGGATTGATCTGCTCGGCGCGGTCGGCGAGCTCGGTGATTGGTTTTCGTTTGCCGTCACAGCCGGCCTCGTCGCAGTGCTGGTCCTCCTAGGCATCGTGACGCGTCAGATTGGCGCACTTGAAGGCCTTCACAACTACGCCGTCGCGATGGTCGTCAGTGCCGGCTTAGTGACTTTCTCAGTTGTCGCGGCGAAATTCCACTCCCGCCTTCAGTAGGCGCCAGATGCAGCTTCCCACTGGGACCGACGAACCGAGGTCTCACCTTTTAACGACAACGGACAAGTGAAATCGATGGATCAAGTGACCTTTTCTGTCGCTGCGGGAGTTGCACTCACCCTCGCACTGTACGTCGGACTGCGTGCTGGGATGATCCTCGGCCGCCGCGACGGAATCCAGTTAGGCAAGCTCCAGATTCTCCGCGATTGGGCAGTCGTCAACACGCGTCGCTGACCAAGGACCCGATCGAATGAGCAAGCAACCTGTCGACCAGATCGCGCGAATCGAGGGAATTCCCTTCGCCGATGGCTACTACTGGTACTACAAGAGGGGCGAGCCCCTTCCGAGCCTGGTGCTCGTAGGCGAACGTGACGAGCAGCGGGTGTTCAAGGATGGCCCAGCCGTCTGCAAGACATGGTGGCCGGGGGAGTTCTTCGTCGGACCGATCGCGCCGCCGTTCCCGACACCAGACCATCTCGCATTGAATCCACGCGGGATCGACGAAGAACCCATATCAATGGAACTGGCAGCAGGGTTGCTGTTGCCAGACAGCGCAGCTTCATAAAAGCGCCTAGGCCAAGGCCCGAGACGAAATGAAGAATCAGAGAGAGTCGGTCGTTCAGCTACCCACGAAGATCGTTGCACGGCGGATGGCGGAGGAAGATGCGAAGGTGCTTCGCCGTGCGCCCGTTTCGCCCTTGGACCGGTATCAGCAGTCGATCGCCCGCTGTGCAGACTGGAAGATCCAGGAAATGCCGGTGATGACGTTGCCGCGTGGACTCACGGATTTTCTCAGCCTCGAACTCCGGGACCGCGGGAACGCACTGATTGAGGAGACACGGCAGCTGAACAACGGGTTCGTCGGGGTTTTCATGTCCGAGGTGGTGGCCCTGATGGTTGCCGACTTCGAGCTTCACGATTTGCGTGAGCGGGTCCTCAAATGGACCGAGGAAGCCATCTCAGAAGTGGTGTATCGATATCGCCGCCAGATTCAACGTTCGCCCTACGACGCGTACATGCACCTATCAGATGCATTTCTCGGAGACATCGATACTCGCATTGCCCACGGCGAAGACCGGATGTATCAGCGAGTCTGGGGTAGTGTGATTGATTGCATGGCTTATCTGATGATCGAGGCTTGCTTCATCAAGACCGGATACGCCACGTTGAAATTCGATGATAGCCCGGCACATCGAGCGAGCCTGATCGGGCCGATCACCAAGAATCAGGGCGAGGTTCATGCGTTTAGCGGCATTCAGAACTTATTCGGCGTTGAGCCGGCCGCGTATCTGAAGGCGGTAGTGTTAGCGCCTCTAGCTAAGGTGCTGCGCAGCGACAGGTTTGCTGAAAGTCGCGGTGATCTCAGGGCGCGGCTCAACACGTACCTCGGCGATCTCTTGGAAGCCTGGCCCCGCCTCTGCGGGTCAGCGAGATCCTGGAGGTACATCTTCTCGATCCCCGGAACCGGTTGTTCGGCCGCGTTCCGGTTCATTGCGTCACAGGGAGTCGGGACGATCTACGTCTCTGACAGCGAAGAGAGTCTGCGCCGCGGCCTGGAAACAAATTTCTTTAGAGGCGCGTTCAACATTGGTCTAGACGGGGCGCTCAGTGTCATCTCGCATCCATGGCTGACCCTCGATCGCGCGCTCGACGAAAGCGATGCCCTAAGTGTCTCTGTGTGGTTGCTTGAGCAAGTGCACGAGAAGGCCGTAGAAGACTATCTGAAGATTCGCCATCTCCCGCCCGCAGGTTCGGACAGTGAGTCGGACCTCGATGCGACCACGCTCGAGCCGGATCAGATCGACGCTGGTGAGATGGCGACTTACGCGGCTTGGCTGGACGAAGTGCGCGGGGTAGAGGGGGAGGGCGGCCAACCATCGAGCGAGAGCTGGGACGCGAACGAGGCGGCGCAGATCGCGATGCACGCCTTGCCGCAGATTCGCCAAAGTCGCTTTTTCAAGGTCCTCAGGGCCTGCGGCGTCGAGGTTGTGCAAGGCAAAGGATCTGAGAAGAAGCTGTTGAGGGCAGGGGCGCACCCATTTCGACTGGGCAGCCATTACGGTCCGAATCCCACGATCCCGTCTTTCTTGGCCTGCCAGATTCTCCGGCGCCTCGAGATCAGCCGTTCGGAGTGGGCCGCCGCGGTCAACGATATCTAAGGTGTGGCGGACGACTTGCACGCGACCGCTACGGGACGTGCCGGTGACGAAACTGACCCGCGCCCCTGCCGCTATCGCTTGCAGTCAATCCGACCAACCAGCCAGCGCTTCGGCTCCCCAGATCCTTGGGTGGTCACGTCGACCATGCATTTCTTGCCTGCGATCGTTGACGAATACGTCACCTTGTCCGGGGACGTCGAGACGGCCTTCATGGCGATGAACATCGAAGCCAGCGCCACCTGTGCTGCCTCCCGGGCTGCCGCTTCGTCGACGCGTGCTACATTGGCTTCGCCCGTCGAAAGGTCGACGCGGACTGAGAACTGGGCCGCGGATGTCGTAATCGTACCGAGTGTCGCCGCAACACCGGACCCCTCGAATATTCTCGCGTCGACCAAACACGTTGCCGCGGAACCGCTGCTGTCAGTTGTTTCGGCGATATGCGTCACGTCAATCCGCTTGAACGCGCTCTCGTCCCGCTTAATCGCCTGGATGCAGGCCTCGCGGATCAGATCCGGATTCACGGTCTTGGTCGTTAGCTTTGGAGCCTGGCGGTGGCCGTCGAGCGCGGTCTGAGGAATCTGTGCGGCGGCCGACATCGCTGTACAGATCGTCGAAACAAGAAAAATTCGCTTAAGCATTGTCGAGGTGAAACCTTGGAATTTGGTAGATGGCAAGACGCCTGCGAGAGCGTGCTCGTTACGGCTGACCTTCGTTAAACTGACGACGGGGCATCGGCAGGAGGAGGCGCCACGGACATGGGGCAGCTAGTGGCGAACCCGAAGAACGGGTGATCGACCAGGTCGTCGCGAATTCGCGTTCCGCAGCTGAGGCACGCCTGTGCGTGTCCCAGATCGGAGAACCGGCAGGGCTTCGTCTTTCCGCCTAGGCATGCTCGCTTCTCTGTCATGGTCGTCTTCCAGGTCGACGTTGAACACGCGGTTTCCGTCGCTCCCCTCACCGGCTGGTGCCCCGCCGAGTTGGAGCGCATTAAAGGTGTCGCACGGCGCGTACTACCGGCGGGAGCAGAATCAGCAGAAGCAGCAGCGGCAACCAGTACATTCCGAAATAGGCCATGTGCCAAGCATCTCGCGTATAGGCGTAGCTCAGTAGCTCGCTGTCATTGACCTGGAATTGCACATTGGGGTGCGTCTTTGGCGAGATCCACCAGCCGCCGAAGAGACTGCCGGCCAGCGATGCCTCGAAACTGCACGACGAGGCGCCTCTTTGTGGCTCGGCTCCTGCCATGTCGCACACCGGACCTCTCAGCACGACCTGTGCGGTCTCGATGCGCTGGAGCGCGTAACCGATCCGAAACACGGCTAGTAAAACGAATACTGGGAGGATGAACGACACAACGATGGAGCAAGTGGAGCGGGACATGCGGCTTCCTTGGTGAGCGGTGCCTGCGCTATGCAGTTTCAGACAGAATTGATGATCGTGGCACCATGCCTTCAGTGCCTTGTGGAAGTCACGCTCCCGGCTCGCAGCGTACCTCGTCTTGTCTAGGTCATAGACGTACAGTGGACGCCCATATGAAGCGATGACTTCGGCAATCTTGGCGGCAACGTGAGATTCCTGCGCTAGCCTTCGCCGGTGGTCGCATACCTTAAACCAGCCAGGTACGAGCCGAGGATCGAACCGAGAGAAACCAGGGTCAACCCAGGTGCGGACACAAGCGGTTGCACCAGTTCTTCAAGCCATGCAGTCTCTTGCGGCGCCGAGCCTTGCAGCGGCGGCAGCACAACATACCGCATCAGCAAAATGATGACCGGAAGTGTGGCAGCGGAGAGATCTGTTGAGCTACGAGTGAACGCCGCCACAGACAGCCCGATGCCGATCGCAGCGCCGGCGGCGCATAGATCGAGAGGAAATTCGCCGATCGCGTTTGCGATGACAGCAGCTAGCAGCCACCCGGGAACAATGCCCATCTTCATGTCCAACACTCCTACAGTTTCAGTGGTCGAGGCCTGTACAGACCGCGAGAGCAGCCGCGACCAGGCCTGTCCGCCTTGATCAGTTCGTCTGAGCTTCTACGGGCTTTAGGACGTAGCGCTTGTCCACGCCATCCGTCGCTCGAATCGAGAACCCGCTCGTCATGAGAGTCGACAATCCTGACGCCATGTTTCGCGTCGCGACTTGGCGGCCGCCAAAGCCACCACGTTCGTACCCTCTACCGTATCCGACGAATGCCCCTACGCTCGCCGAGATTGCAACCGTCGTCAAGACCGCAGCCACAAGAACAGCTGGGTGCAATGCGATTGGTTTTACTCGCTTTTCCACGAAGATTTCCAGGTTAAATCGAGAAGTAATGTGCAACCCCAGCGAGGGCAGATCCGATCGCCGCCCCGAAAGCGCAAAAAGCCCCTAACTCCCACGTATTTCGCTTTGCAATCGCGCGCCGTATAGAGTCCTTCTGCGTGCACGTCGGTGCGATGAAATAGACCGTCTCGCCGTACTTGCCGCAGATTGCGCTTACCGCGCCCGACTCAATTGCTTGGGTCAGTTCGTGCGGCATAGGCAGATATGCCGCAAGCATCAATCGAAGTGTTTTCAATGTCTTCCCTCTTCTTAACGCTCACCACCGCTGCGCTCTCGAGTCGTGAACGCATTGAAGTGACTTTCCACGGTCTTTAGACGCGCCTCGGGTGTGAGCGAGGACCGCAGCGCTATACCAATCAACCCGATCGCCTCGAGGGCTGCACCTAGTTCCCTGCGGAGCCGAGCGAGATCCTCAGTCGGGGCAGCGAGAGGCTGATCGGGGTACAGGAAGAGGGTTTGGCGGTCCCAGTCAATACCCGGGCCAATCAAGGTGACGCGGCGCACGGGGGCCGGACCGACGGTGACGTGACCAGGATCGAAAGGCACGCCAAGTAAAGGATCGTGCCGCGACCGCGCGGCAATCTGTTGCAATCGGGAAAGGGCCTGGCTCAGAGTGAGTGGCTGACCGGCGTTACTGCGCTTCGCCATGTGGCTGCTCCCAAAACTGGCATGCGGGCGAGCGCATGCGAATGTCCGTTCCGGGTCCCCCGGTCCAGTGCTGTTCGATGACGGCACACTTCCAGTATCTGCGGGCTGTCGCGCCGCCGGTCGAGCGCTTGTGTCGGCAGCTCGCACACGTTTCGCCGGCTGGTCCACGGCCGGGTTGCCCTGCGAATCCCTTCGGCTCGGTGGGCTTCCGTCGGGCCTCGCTGACGTGCTCGGTCACGGTATCACCCAACAGGTCGACGTACTGGATCGTCCGCATGGTTATACGAACCTATTGTAGGTTTCGTGGGTGACGAACTGAGTCGGGCGAAGCGACGTCGCCTCGACGAAAATTCGGTGACACAGTCCGACCGGCACTGAAAAGTATCCTCTACGAGTTGCAAGCTTCTTGCCGCCGAGCGACTGAGGGTGGGCTCCGGCCTTGAGCTCGGACAACACATGCAGCGCGCGCTCCATGACAGCTGGGAGGGATTCAGCCGCGCTAAGGTCGATCTCGGCGCGATCTGCTGCGAGCTTCAACGCGCGCAATCGCTCCAACTCGCTTGGATCCTTTTCCGGGCGTTCCTTCCGGCGGCGCGGTGGGGCTGCGGATGCGGCTTTCTGCGCATCTCGCTGCTCGGCCGCGGCCTGCGCGGCGAGGACGGCCTTCTCCTCGTTAGAGCAACGGTGACAGAACTTGCCCTGCCCCTTATGACCGCATGCGAAAAGCCGCTTCATCGCCGGGCCTCCGAGTTGGACGCGCGTATCGCTACGGTCGCGAACTCAGGAGGCAGAGCCGGCCGAAGTAGCATCATGAGCCCGAGTATCAGGGGGGCGATTTCGGCGGCGAGGGCGGGCGGGATCGTTTGGGTAAGCATCTGGTGTTCCACGTCAATTCGGTTAGTCGGAATATCGGCAGGTTTGGGTGATTCCTTCAATCCGAGATGCCCACGAGATCGTGTCCCTCGGCACCGGAGGGAGTTCCCGGTACAGGGTAGGCGGTCCGAACAATCCCGCGCCGCCGGGCGCGTCGCCGGCCCGGGCGCACGCGTGGCTCAGAGGTCAGCAGGCGTCCTGCCCCGTAGGGCCGGCGGGCATCGCTTTCCAATGGGTGTACTCAGAGAAGCTCGGGGAGACGTAGTCGAAGCCGACGATCGCGCCGTAGCCTTCCGCGTTCCAGGCCTGCACGTTCCCGTGCGCATCGGCGTCTTCCTTCGTCGGCCGGCGCTCGCCGACGGAAATCCACTCATCGGCGACGTCGTAGGTCCAGCTGCGGGTGGCATGCGTCGCGAGAAAGTCTTGGGCGACACGCTCGGCGGTGAGGCCGGTGCAATCCAGGGGCCGCGCGACACGGATGGTGATGTGGGTCGAATGCTTCATGTTGATGCTCCTGCGCCCTCTGCGCACTCGTGATCCGTTTGTCGGATCGTTTATCGTTTGACGGCCGGCGAGCGGCCCGACCGACATTATGCGGTGGGTCTTCGCTGCAGTGGGCCCGCCCGATCAAAGACGCGCATAACGGCCGGGCTAGGTAAAAAGTAACGCATGCGGCCGGCGATGCAAGTCCGCCGAAAGTGACTGCAGACGGGCGACGAACGCGTCGTTCGGCACCCTGGCAATGACCACCCAGACTACTTCACACTTGAGTTGGCCTCGATCAGCGCTCGCATCGCCTCGGTGTGAGTTTGCGAAACCGCCATGTTTCGTCTGTCATGTGCAGAGATTTCGAGGCTGTACGTTGCCGCTAGGGCGCGCAGGGCGACCTGAGGAGACCTGGCAGTCTCGGACAGCTCTACAAGTTCGCAGCACCGTTGAATCAGATCTGCGGGCAACTTACCGATCCGCTCGGAACGAGCGGCACGCCGCACGAGCGGTTCGATGGAGGCCTTGTAGAGTGCGGACGCGGCCGCCTCAGCGTTCTCTCGGCGGATCCATACACTTGGGGCGCGCTCGTTGGTACTGGTGAGACCGTCGACAAACCATGCCGCCGGCTGGCTGCCAGTAGTGGCTCCCGGCTGCGGAATCGATGCCAGTGCTCGCTCGGCCTGTGACTTCATACTGTCCGCGACGTTGATCTCGTGATTCCAGTAGGCGAAGGTGTCGTTGTCTTTTGCCGCCTCGGCTGCAAGTCGCTGAGCGGCGAAGCCTGCGACGATGTTGGGGTGGTGGCTGACGACGTCCGTTAGGCATTCAAGTGCCCCGCCGGCCGGACCGTCGTCGTGGTGTTGGACGGATAGGGCGCGGAGAACGACACGGAGACCGTGAATGCATCCACCGATTCCGGCGGCGATGCCGACAGAGTCGACGCGGCATTTTGCCTGCTCCTCGTTCATCGTAGCTGTCCAGCTGTCAAGCAGCCGCGTTAGCTCGTCCTTCAGAACCTGAATGCTGCCATTGTTGACGATCGTCATTTTTGCTCCTAGGTTACGCCGCAGCGTACGCGAGTTGCTTCTCATGGGCGAAGTTTGCCCGGATCAGTGCTTCGGCCTGCACCGGGGAAACGCTGTTACCGCACATCCGAATTTGCGCGGTTGCGGTCAACGGAACGCGCGGAAGCAGACGGGGATCACCAGGCACTTGGACACCGTCCTTGAAAAGAAGCTTCGGATCTGGTATCTCATGAATAATGTAGTCCTTCGGAAACGATTGAGCCCTATATAATTCAGGAGCCCTAAGCATTCTAAGAGTTATGTCAACGAGGACCCACCACGAACCCGAGTGGAACATCATTATCATTTCGGCGGGCTCAGGGAACTCATCAGGCAAGTGCGCGCGGAGCAACTCGGCGCACAGCCGAGCGTTTTCGCGGTGCTCGGGCGAGAGGCAATCCGCGGAAACTTGCGTAGCCTGGACGAGCCCCATTCGTCCCTTGGTCGGAAGGGTATGCATCGGCTCGCCGAGATCTTGCCATTGGCCGCCCGAGCTGTAGTACTTCACAAGGTACGCAGTAACGAGCCGTTGGTTCGCTCCCTTCGATGCGATCGTCGACAGCGGCGCGTCCGCCGACCGACCATCGTTATCCTCCCAGAATCCACCATTTGCTTGCTCGAAGAATGCCGCCGAAAGGGCCTGCTCGCCTCGATTCGCACCGGTGATCGTCGGAAGCGGCATTGCAGGCGTAGTACCCGGTCGATCACCGTGGTGGGTGACGTGCATAAGGTGCGCTGCAACCATGCCGAGCGGGGCGGCGCCTCCAGGCCGCTTTTGGAAGCTGTTCGCTGTCACGGTGGGCATCGGCTCGTTCATCGCGGCGCCCGAGCTTCCAGTGCGGAACTTCGTGATATGCGCTGCGACGATCGCCTGCTTCACGCCGCCGGCGACCGCCGTCCCGAGGGGCTGCTCGATCGACTGGGTGCGAGGCTCCTGGCCTTCCCGCTCGCCATAGCCAACCGTGATCAGATGGGCACTGGCCAGGGCGTGATGGGTGCCGCTCGCGGTCACTGTCGAGACGGGCTGCTCGACACTACGCGCGCCGAGGTGCGCCTCGCTAGTTCCGCGCAGTTGCACGAGGGTGGGCGCTACTACAGAGAAGTGGCCGCCCTTTACCTCTGCACAGATGGTCCGCAGCGGCTCATCCGCACGCATCGTTCGCTGATTGCTGGCATTCGCATGCTCGGTAACGAACGGCGTGGCCATGGTTGAGAGATCACCGTCGTTCCCCTGTTCCGTCGGCACGATAAACGGCGACGCATTTGCGAGGACATGTTTCCACATGCCTTTGGCGACGCGGCGCTCGGTGTTCGTCACCAACGGCTTCTTGCGGCCAAAGATACTGTTGGACTGCACGCTGAAGTCGATGCATTCAGCGGCAGTGCGGTATGGTGCGAGCATGCCAGCGAGGACTTCACGCGACGTCGGCTCGCCGTGAGTCGGCTCGGGAAAGACGATCGGCAATCCGTCGCGCCGCGCCACAAGGAACAAGCGCTTGCGGATCGTCGGGGCGCCGTTGTCGCAAGCACGCAGCTCGCGCCAGTCGACCGTGTAGCCGTGCTGACGCAACTGACGCACGAAACTTTCGAAAGTTTTTCCCTTTCGCTTCGGGTCCGGTCGGCTAGTGCCGTCCGGCATAATAATTAGTGGTCCCAATTGTTGGAACTCCTCAACGTTTTCCAACATCAAAACTCGAGGTTTTGTCAAGGCTACCCATCTTAACCCAACCCACGCAAGTCCGCGAATGTGCTTGGCGACCGGGGTGCCTCCCTTGGCTTTGCTGAAGTGCTTGCAATCGGGACTGAGCCAGACTAGGCCGACGGGGCGATTCCCTGTTACCTTGATTGGATCGACGTCCCAGACGGACTCGCACAGATGTTTCGTGTACGGGTGGTTAAGCGCATGCATTGCCAGCGCTTCCGGGTCGTGATTGATCGCGATGTCGACGGGCCGACCGAATGCGGCCTCGAGTCCCGTCGACGTGCCGCCGCCGCCGGCGAAGTTGTCGACTATGAGCTCACTGCCAAGGTCAAGAGCGCGTGTTAGCAGATCGTGTTTCATCCGGACCTGTGGCCCTGCCTTGCCACAGGAGGCGGCCCGAGTTGCATGTCGACGCACCTGACGACCTTTGGAAGGTCCACGCAGCGTGTCGCCGTCGAAGAGCGGCAGATTGGCCTCGTTATGGCTGGTGGAAGCGTGCATGGGGATCTCCGGAAAGGGGGTGAACTTCCAGGATACGGACGGGGCGATGAACGCAAATTGACTCGCCCACCGGACGGAAATCGCGGCGGCGAAGGGATCTATGCGTGGTAGCTTGAGTTGATCAGGCGGTACCGAGGCCAGTACACGCGCCGCCGCCCGAGAGGGCGCCAGGAGCAGGCTATCGGGCGGTTCGGGTCCTTTGTCCTCGGGGCGCTGATCGCTGAGTCCCCGAGCGAAGCCCAACTTGCTAGCGAGTACTGGAGCCGATGGTCGTCAGGAAGTAGGAAGGGGGTAGAGTACGACGCGGCTTCCTACAGCCAGTCGAGTGTGCACTTGCCCGGCCGCCGGCGGCAGGTGCGCTGCAGGCCGCGGACGTTCACTTGACTGTCGAGTTGATCACGTTGGATCGGCGTGTCTCCTTCTCGGCTTCTGTGAGCGTGTCACAGCCTCGGACACCGCAGCCTTGATCACAGGCGAAGTCGTACCCCGGCGCGAGGGTGACGATGTCGCCGCTACCTGAATCGCGGTCGTCGTCGATGTGGCCAACCCAGGCGCGGGATTTGATCCGATCGATTAAGGTGGGCATAGCAGTTCCCTCTAGGGTACTTTGGATGTCAGGACTTCCAGTCCGGGGAGTACTTCGCATCGCCTGCCCGGCGGTCGAATTCTTCGATCAACTCGCGCTGTGCCTCATCGGCACGGCCGAGATCCGCCTCCGAAACGTCGTCGATGGGTATCTCTCTCGGAGGTAGGCAGCGAGCTGCCCCAGAATCGCGCGCTTGATAGCTCGTTTGTCCATCATCTATCCCCATTCTTCATTCGGGTCGTTGTTCAAACTGCGTGGCGAGCCTCTCGGCCCAGGCGCGATCCTTCTCGTTGTCGCGAACAGAGAGTTCGTGATACGCCGCAGCGTCCTCTAGTGCCTTTAGGCGGGCGCTCCACATCGCCTCCGAATACCCTTCGTTCCACTGGAGCCACTGATGCGTACCGATGTGGTGGGGGTTGCGGGCCGATACCCCGTGGTTGCGCCATGCCATGCGGCCGTCATGCTTCATCGTCCGCTCCTCTACATGTTTTGACCAGTCGCTTTCACTTTTGCGAGTTGGTTGCAGCGCCACTCTCGCGTCGCTCCTCGCGAAGGAACCAGAATAGCGCAGCCCATTGGTCGTTCGGAGGCCATCGGTGGCTACCAGCGAGGCCATGGCGCTCCATCGACCGCATCGCGGATACAACGGCAACTCGAGATGTTTTCAGGCGGTGGGCGAGATCGTTTGTGGACACGCTGCTTGGCGCTGCCGCCAGGAGTGCGATACAGCGGACCTGAAAGACGGATGGCCGATGGTCGCCGGTCATGCCGTGATGCTTACGGCGAGCGGTGCGATCTTGGCGCCCACCGCGAGCAGCCAATCGGCGGCGCAGGCGAAATGTTGACGGGGGTTCATAGTCGTATCCTGAAAGGTGAGAGTTTTCAGGATACGAGCGCGGCAGGAATTGCAAGTTCGGTTGAGGGGCAGGCTTGCGTTCCCCTGGCGCCGCACGTGGAGCGCGGTGGCATTACAGTTGCACGGTGGCCAATGACGCTTGCGCGGATCCTGCCTTCGTCAGGTGGGCAGATAGCAATCCCGCGGATGCAGGCCGGCGAGCGGTCGTACGGTCCCAGAACTCGCCTGATACCGCAGGGGTCAGCGGAGCCGCGTAATGATCCGGAAGTCGTAGTGAGCGTCTACAGCCCCTGTATTTGGCTCAGGGACGATGCGTTGAGAGCGAAACGTTACCCCATCCATTTCGATCGCGAGGAGCGCAGAACCCTCCTTCGTGGCCTGCCTGTCGAACGCGTCCACAAGGTCCGCCGCCGTCGCGTCGTCGAAGCTGACGTAGTGACCGGCGACTGCGAGTCGCGACTTGAGTTGTCCAGCCATCCGGATGACCTCGATGTCACTGGCTATCCGAGTGGCGCTTTCGAATAGGCGATCACGACCGCCAAGGTCAGCGCCCAGGGCTTCCGGCCACGGTATTGTGACGACAACGGCACGAGGACGCGGGTCGCCGAGATCGTCCTTGCCAGCGAGCAGGGCCTGGAATGCCCCGATTTGGCGCCAGTAATCGTAATCCTCCCACTGCTGGCGGGACGTCGCCAACGCTTGCCCACCTTGTGAAATCAGCAGGTTGATCGGGAGGAATTCCGGCGAAGCTCCTATCTCATTTGCCGTGACAGCAACTACACACCACGCGGCCAAGCACCACTGCAACAGCACTGCACCGTGCTCGCGCGCGTCGCCGATGCCGCCACGAAGTTTCAAGACCCTTTCCGCGTAGAGCTCCCAGCCTGCGAACCGGGACGGGGCCGCGGTGCCATCGGCACAGGGCATGCTCGCAGCCTGAGGGAACAGAGTCTCAAGAACCTCGCAGACCGCCGCAGACGTATTGAAAACAAACGAGCGAAAATTATCGATGTGTCGGAGTTCGGTCCGCTCACCTCCAATGAAGAGGCCCTGCTTGGAGAGTGCGGCATTTGGCCCGACGCGAAGAATGCCGGCCTGAGCATCTTCGACCACGCGGGTTACTAGCGAATGCAAGTTCTTGTCTGCCATTCTGATCCGGCCACTTTGATGAGGTGAGCACATAGCGCATTATCGCGACGTTGCCCATTCTAACGGAGCGGGTTTGATGCGCTCCCAGACCTATGCCTGGCGAAGCGTCCTGAACGGGAACACGTGATTGTGGGACCCGCCGGCTGCTGAGCTCGGCGGGTTGATTGCAGTTTGATTGTCAAACTTCCGGTTCCATCTGCTTCGACAGCGATATCTTGACGTCAGAATTGCGCAAGTCAATGTCGAAGGGGTCGTAACTGTCACTGGTCGCCTCGGACGTTCGTGTTGCCACGGACCTCCTCGAGCATTCGAGAACGCTGCACGTCCCAAACGATTGCGAAATGCTCGTTACCGCGACTGGTCAGTAGATCCTCGAGTGAAACGGACGCCTTCTCGAGAAGCTTCTCTTCCAGCCGCGCGAACTGCTCGTCCGTCAAGTCCTCCGTTTCATCATCGTTCTCCAGCGGGGTTGCGGCGTCCTCAAGGCCCCACGCCGAGACAACTAGACCTCGGCTGCGAAGCTCGCATAGCAGGACATCCGCTTCGATATTCGAAAGATTGAGCGTCGTATCGGCTGGTGCCGCCGCAACCTCCGCAATCCTCTCGGATCGGCTTTCCAATCGCTGAAGAATGAGAAGACATTCAACATCGTCTATTGCGCTCTGGTAGAAGTTTGCAACGCTAAAACCCGAGACCTTCTCTTGATCCGCTTTGAGTAGGCGTAAGGCTTCAATCGGTGAGTGTGATTCGATCCGATACAGGATCGCCTTCGCGACCCTTGGCCACTGCACGCGCGCGGTCTGAGACTTAGACTTCCACTTTCGTACAAGGGACCGATATGCCACTGCAAAGCTGGTGGCTCGCAGGTTGTCCGCGTCGCTCGATTTCCCGAGCGGCAGGGCGGATGCGAACTCCCCCAACTCCGAATTGCCGCGTAGGGTGCTCAACGCGTCTCGCCAGGCCAGCTGTTTGGTAACAAAGCCACCCAGGCTCGTTTCACATCCAGACCCGCTGGGCTGACACAAGGTCAACCAGTAGCGGAGGTTGAGGCCGCTTCCGTCGACCGCAGTGACCAAATGGACACGGAAGCCGGCCGCCGTCGCGAGCGCAATATCCCCCTCGGTGATTTCCGGGAGGTCCGGCGTCGATGCCGTCGCGTCACGATACTGTTGGGCCTCACTGAGTGTCCCGGGTTCCTCTTCATGATCTTGCCGGGTCGCCGAGTCAGCCTTGATTGCCTCCCACGCTATTTCTGCACGGTCGAACAGGGCCGAGACCTCCTCTACGGACAGACCCATCGACTGGGCCAGGGCCGTCATGTCCAGCGTGTCCTGCGTCGCCAGAATTTCTGCTAGGAGGCGAGGGAATTGCACATCGTCACGCTGCCACGGTGCCCGCTCGGCCTGAGGCTGCTTCTCAACCGCGTTGGAATTTTTGGTCATGATTTTCTCCAGTATTGCCCTCACGAAGGGCTGTTGATAAACCGGAGAGAAGGAACATCGGGTGAACGCTTCGAATAGCGCTCGCCAGATGCTGAAAGGCTCGTCTGAGAGGTTTCGTCGTGCGTCGGCGCTTGATTCGTGAAACCAGTCAAGCAAACTCGCTTTGCAAACGTCGGTGCTCCCGCCCGCGCCTCGTGAGAGGGCGGGGCGGGCACATGTTGCGAGTTTATGTCTACGATTGCGGCGACGACGCTTGGTTCAGAACTTCATGATGACGGTCGTTGCTCAGTTGGTCACAATAGTCGGCATACCCGCCGCGATCCATTGCCGAGAAGTCGAGTCCGTACGCGTCACAATAATGACGAAGATCGGCAAGCAGGGAGGACACCGCAAGTGTATCCGGCTCAGTGTCGCTAGAGGCGTCGTCTGATGATTCATCCGCCACTCGCCACGCTTTCATCGCTTGTTTCAAGCGTGCCACGCGCATTTTGGCCGTGTACGTCGGTTCGGAAGCAAACTTCGGATCGCGTGCCGGAATCACGACGTCGACCGAAGCGACTCCCCGCATTTCAGGATCGCGTTGAAGCGTGCGGACCGCATCGGCCCACGCCTCTTGCTCGGTTGAGAAGTCACCTTCGCTCGATTCGATGCCAGACCAGTGGGGTTGCGTAACGGTCCACCAGTACCGACCACGCAGCAGCTCGTCAACAACGTCGGGTGGGCAGAATTCGATACGAAATCCGGCAGCCTTCGCAGCCTCGACCTCCGCATCCGAGACGTCTTGTACGGTACCGTCCGGGCGCCTCACGTCGCCATCGCCTCTTCGGCCGACGACGTTCCCACGCATGTCTTGCGCGTATGCTGCGATCACTGACCCTGCACTGTTGAACTTCACGTGGAAATCCAGGTTGATGCGGCCCGAGTTGCGCAAAGGCACCTCGGTGCCGGTACAGGACGTCTCGAGGAAACAGTGCAGGTGCTGTTGGTTCTCGGTGTTCCAGCTAAGGTGGGAGATTCTGCGGTGGGCGAAGTCGTCTCCCAATTCATACCGGGCGAGTACCGCTTGCGCGATGATGAGACGAGCCTGTGCCATGTTGCAAGTTGCGCCTGGTGCTTGTTTGTTCATGATTTTCTCCAGTGTTGCCCTCTTGAGGGGCCGTTGATAAACCGGAGAGAACGGGCATCGGGGAAACGCTTGAAAGGGCGCTTGCCGGACGGTGCGATGCTGAAGAGAAGTGCTTGAGTGCGCAGTAGCGCTTGATGGTGAGCGATGCCGAGCTAACGGCTAGCCGCAGGGTACCACGGAGCCAGTGGCACACTGAACGAATTGTCCGCCGCCCCTCTACAACGAAGGTATCCGGTGTCGGCGATCGACGACGAAGGATTGTTCACATAGGGCGGGAGCCGGCGTAGAAGCGTACTACTCAATTGTGAACCAACGTGATGGCGGGCCTGCTTACCGCTACTTCGCTACTCGCGGACAGGAGGGGGCAGCCGACCCTCCTGCGAGGGCGCGGCCGCCGAATGCTGCGAGTTGATGATTACGACGACTTCACCAGGGATTGGGTTTCGCCGACCTCGTTGTACAGGCTGTCGAATTCTTCACTCGACAAACCCAGTTCCAGCCGGTCGATAACCGAGTCGAGTTTGAAGTAGGCGTCACGCTGTTCGGGCGTCAGCAACTTCCACATGTCGCGCAGATAGTCCTGAAGGTCGCCGACCTCGTGATCCGGGTCCGAATTCTCCCCATGCTCTTTGGCCGCGCGAATGCACAGCTCGCCGTTGTAGGGGGACTCAGCTGTGACGATCGGGGAGTCGCCAACCAATTCGGCCGATCCTACAGACACCTCCCAGTTGCCCTCGAGTGCCAGGTCGATACCGCCGTCGGGGTTCCTCGCCATCATGTCTGCCATCGCGGCCAATAACCCTTTCGGCGGCCGGAAGGTCTCTGCTGCGTCGTCATTCTCAGCGCGAATGCGCAGCGTAACGCACGCGAAGACCTTCCTTTCATCACCGTCCTGGTTGTCGTCTTCAGTGATATAGCCACGGACGACCGCGACGACACCCTCGGGTAACGTATTCTCCTTGATGGCCGCTTCAGTGAAGCTCTGCGCTTCCACATCGCTCAACTCGCGGTCCGTGAGGTCAGAGCTCGTGAAACCCATGTCCTCAAACTGGATGTCGAATTCAGGTGGCTCCTCGTGTGCTGCCAACCGGATTGCCGCGGTTCCGGGTTTCCATTCCGTGATTCCGTCGGCCGACAGCGCGGCCTCCAACAGTCGTCGAACACTTCCCACTGATGCGTCAGCAAATTCAGAGCTGACGATAGCTTTGGAGTCGATGCAGCCGACTCCCCGCATTTGATACTCGAATGGTTCAGACGTTGCATCAGCTTCGGGGTGTACGCCCATTACTCGCGCGACCACCTGGTCAACATCGGTGGCCGTGCAGTGAACGAAGATCCTCCCGATCAACGCGGCGACCTGCGTCTGTCGGAGCTTGCTAGCTTTGTTGGATTTCGTGTTCATGAATTTCTCCAGTATTGCCCTCACGAGGGCGGTTGTTAAACCGGAGAGAAACAACATCGGGCGAGCGGTTGAAGGTCCGCTTGCCGGATGCCGCTAGTGGCCTGAACAGGCTGGGTGGGTGTTAGCGTTTGATGGGAGAGACCTGCCGACTAAACGACTATCCGCAGAGTACCATGGCCGCATGCCCAGGCGGTCACAAAGCGTGCCGGCGGAGCGAGAGCGCACCACCGGCACGAAGTCCGCGCTGGGATTTGATTAGGCCAACCCGTCCGGCATCGGCATTCGACGAAGAAGAGTAGTCGTCATAGAGCGGAAGCCGCCCTCGAGCCGCACTGCGTAGTCATTAACCCACGCAGCCGCGAGCGGAGAGGCCAGAGCATCCTCGACCTGGTCAAGCGTTACCGCGCCGCCGGCAACGATACTCAGATTGTGGTTGATGGGAAGGACACCGGGGGGCACGCGGATCGCCTTCGGCGACTTCGCGATTCGTGGCACGATCAGCGACTCCCGGGACAGATCGAGCGCGTGGAACGACTCCGGTGGCATCCACACTTTGCCTTGGCGTCCACGTTTGGCCATAAGGTGCATATGGCTTGAGAGGTGAGCCATGATTTCCGGGCACGGCTCTTCGTCCGGCCGCGTTCGAATCGCCCATCGTGTCGGCTTTCGGAGCTTTCCGCCGTCGATATCGTCGGTATCGACCGCCGGCACCAGGCATTCAGGCGGCAGGCGACGGGCCGTCGTAGCGTCTATCACGAACACACCTTCGGATCCAAGCCAAGGTGCGATTCGGACATCCGCGAACTCGCCCAGCTGACGCATGCCCATGTAGCGAGTCTCGTCTACACCAGGATGGATGGGGCGGCTGGTCAGGTTCCTCTCGGCGCCGGCATCCGACACTAGCACCACCGAGACGGGATGTACTCGGGGTGGCGTACCAGCTCGCCGCTGCTTTGGTCGATAGAACGTGGTTTCAGCGCTCAGGCGTTCGATGTACTCAATCGACATTCGCTCGCCGAGTACGGCCCGTAGCCGACTCGCTTGCGCATTCGCCAACCAGCGGTCGGATGTCACGAGGGCCACACGCCCGGCCGGCCGCACGGATCGACTGCAGCGATCGAGGAAACTGTGCAGCATGTCTGCGCGAGCGTAATCCGGGACGTGCTGGCTGTACTCGCTTCTGAGGAGCGTCGGGATATTCGCGGCACGAAGATAGGGCGGGTTCCCCACCACCAGATCCCACATTCCGGTTTCGGGGCCGTCGATCAGAAAGTCGCGGTTGTGGACCATCTCGTTGGCCATTTCGGCCGCACGAGAAGGCCCCCACCCGTGCGATGCGAGAACGGCGGCAACGCGTGATCTTGCGTCGACACTGGCAGACGGGTGGATCTCCCACCCTTCGACCTGTCCGCGCGGGTCAAATCCGGTTGGCCGCGCTGCAAGAAGAGCATCGAGAGCCCGAACCAGGAACATTCCGTCGCCGCAGCTCGGGTCGATGAGGCGGCCGGTAGTGTGAGGCCAATCGAGGCGGTGCAGCAGTTCGTCAACGACCGGGCTGGAAGTGTAGATGGCCGTCCGGGTGTGGAGCTCGTCGACTGCGGCACGTCGCGCAGCAGCATCGGCATCTTCGAACATCAGGATGCCTTGGGAGCCAGAGGACGCCATCGAAGCAGTGTCGTGCCGGCTCATGACGCCTCTCCTTTGCCACCGTTGTCCGTGGCTGCCCTAGGCACCAGTCTCGGGCCCGAGTCGCCAGCACGCGATTTGCCATTGCGCGCGTCCTCGGTAGTTCTATTGGACGGGAGTGCAGCGGCGAGCGCGGATAGGATCGCGAAGAATGAAGTCTGAACGGCGGTCGCATTCCTTACGGTCCGAGCGTCGCCATAGTCGATGACGAGATTCGCGATGGCGTTGAGCGCGATGGCTTCCTTTGCGGGACTGGACGCGTCGCGGATGAGCGCTTCGATCGCGAACTGACATGCACTCGCACCGCTAGCGTCTCCGGCCAGGTCTTGGGACCTCGCCTCACTCTCCTTGGCGACGCACGCCTTCAAACCCGCATAAAGGCCGCGGGTGTATGCGTCCGCTGCGGCGGCGCCGATCGCATTGGCCGCTGTCACTGGCGAAATATAAACCGCGACCGTATGGGGCGGCTCGGGGAGGTCATACAGTGTTGCGGTTTCCCAGTCGATAGGCCCTTTCGCGACCTCCGGCGAGACGTATCCGATAACGTCGCCCGAAAAGCTGAGAGACGCGTGCTCCAGCGTGGCGATTGCTTCATGGATGACCGACCTGTTCTCGGCCTTGGTGCCGGTCCAGTCGAGTTGCTTTAGGGCGTGGGCAATAGCAGTCGTATTCATTTCAGTCGGCGAGAGTTCGAGGGTCCGGCGGCTCAGCAGACAGGCCGCGTTCGTGGCGACGCACCACTGATCAGAGCGTCGAGCAGGGGTGGGCGGCTTCCTGTCATTCGAAGCCGCAATGATTTCGTGAGCGGCCTTGAACACGCGCAAGCTGGGTTGCTCGCAGGGCCAGTGTCTTCAGGATGTGATGGTTCAAGGGGGCACCAGATACGACAGGATCAGAGTGAAAGACGTGGCACTAGTGGCTTGAAATGGTTCCCGTTTATGGGAAAGTGGTTACCTATCGATCGCCGGTGCACGCCGGTCGACAAAGTTGACCCGTCCACTTGGCACGCAGACGAACGTCGCGTGCGCCGGACGGGTCGCCTCGTAGATCAGTCGACCTTCAGTCGGCCGCCGTTACCCAGGCCACCCTTCACATGCTGGGTCTTGTACTGCTTCAGCGAGTCGACCAGGTTGTTCAGCGAATCGGTGAAGGCCGCGACGATTACTTTGCCTTCCGGGGTGTCGGCATAGCCCGCGATCGTGCCACCGGTGTGTGTGGACATGATGCTGCCCAGTGCGCCGATATCCATGTTGCGCGCCGAGCCGGTCGCGGCTGCCACTTGCACCGTCGAGCGATTGTCCACGAGCGTCAACGTGGTCGAGGCAGACTTCGTGTTGATCTGGCCGGCGACTTGCGCCGCGTAGTTGCCAACGACGGGGATCATCGAGAGGACGCCACCCAGGCTGCCCGCGTTCTGACTTGAGAAGGTGATACTCGGCGTCATCGTGTAGTCGGCGGCGACCATCCTGCCTTTCTTGATTCGGCTCGTGGCTCGAATCTCGCCGGCGGCGCCGAGTGCACGCTCGCCGATCGCGGTGTCCAGCGCATTACCGCGGTCCACGATCACGAAGCAATTTGATTGCTGGACCAGCAGCTTGAGGACCGGAACCGTGCTCGGCAACTGATACTGGCTCGTGAGCAGCTGATACCAGGGCGATCGCTGATCTTCGTAGACCGCGAGGGTACCAAGCGGGGTGCTGCAGTGGTGCATCGAATCCGCGGTCGGGGCGTTCGACCCGGCCACGGCCGTGCTGTCCGGGCTCTTACCGCCACCCATGAGTTGCATATTCGAGCACGCTGCGAGCGACGTCACAAACAGGACGGCTGCGAGGGTGAAAAGGGTCTTTCGCATAGTTTGAGTCCTCGTGCGGTGGTGACACATGCCGACATTTCGGCGGTTAGGGGGTGCAACCGACGAGGCCGAATCAGCGCCTCCGTCTTGCCTGCGAGACCAGTGTCTCGCGGGAAATTCGGAGTGCAAGTTCACCTAAGCGCGTCGGTTCGCCCCTGCTCGCGCGTGCGTGAGGACCTCGTGCATTCGAAGGCTCATCAACTCCAGCAGGAGCTCGGCGTCGTTGACCGCATCGACGGGATCCTTGCAGATGAGGGCGCCGATTGCAGCCTTTAGCCAATCGGAGGTATCGGGCGCTGCTCGTAGGGAACAGCAGCGTTGGTCAAATTCGGGCGTGAGGGTCGATGACGACATGCAAACTCCTTCGGAACAGTTGGGAACGCGTCGATCGACCGACCCGATTTGGCAGCATTCGAGGGAAGCGACCGGCTCAGGCCAGGTTTCGACCTGGACTGAAACGGCAAAAAAATCTCCCGCGCTACCCTCCGAAAGAAGGGTTGGCGACGGGAGCAAGGGGCACGAGATAACTCTGTACTGCGAGCTGGTAGTACCAGCCGGGAAAGCGACGATGCGACTGCGCAACCTGCACTTGCGACGCTATTGCAGGGGTTTGCTACGCAGCGGACGCTTCGCCGGTCGTGGTGGCCGGCTCTGCTGCATCTTGCGGGTCATCCCGCGAAGGTCCTTTCGCAGCGTCGATCGCAGTCAGAAGCGATTCCAGCTTCTCGCGGATTTCCGGAGCGAGAGCTGTGTAGCCCGGATCGGCTTTCACGCTACGAAGCGTGTCAGCCATAGCGGGTGCTTGCTTCTTGACGACTTTGTCGAGCTGAGCGCCGGGAAGATTCTTCCCGGTGACGCGAGTTTTACCCGATGCTTTTGCGAGGGCACTGGCAGTTTCGAGAACAGTAACTGCCTGGTCGCCGTGCTTCTTCTGGGCAGCGAGCGCGTTCTCGGCCGAGATCTTGCCTTCCTGAACCATCTTGCGGATCTTGCCGGGCAAGCCCATCAAGCGGAGGAGCTGCCCCACGTACAACGCCGAAATCTTCAGGCGGGACGCGATCTCATCGATCTCCATGCCGTACCCTTCGAGGCGTTTGCAGACAATGCCCTTTTCGAACGGCGTGAGAGGCTTCCCTTCGTTCGAGGTGACGAGCGCAACAGTCAGATCCTCGAGGGAAGTCGACGCCGGCTTGAAAACCATCGGAAGCGTGGTGATGTTCGCCCCGCGTTCGATTGCACGTTTCACTCCCTTGAAGCGGCTATAGCCGTCCGTCAGGTAGATCACGTTCTTGCCGCCTACACTCGCGACGTAACCAGCAAGCGGCTTGTCCTGGTAAAAGCCATTCAGACGAATGGATTCCGCCAGGAAGTCGATGTGCTGATCGTACGCCTCGTCATGCACTCGAACGTTGAAGTCGGGCAGTTCCTTGATGTAGGCGATCGGTACCTGGTAGAGGTCCCGGGACTTCGCGCCGATTTCGTTCATCAGTGCTTTCGAGCCGCCGAAGTCGAGCGTCGTCTCGAAGGTGAGCATCTTCTCCAGCATCTGGAAGAAGCGCTCTTCATCCTTATCGCTGTTTTCGGTTGCTTGCGCAGTGGCGTTCATGGCTTTCTCCATTTTGCCCAGTGGGGCAGTTGTAAAGGGAGAGGGCGTTGCCCAGTGAAGGCTTAGCCTTGACGGGACATGCAGAAACCTCGAAGCCATCGTCCGATGCAGAGATCGGAATGCAAATCGTGCAGAAACGCGAAAACGGGCCCTTTGGCCTAGACAGGTCAGGACGAGAGGGTAATGGGTGTGGGGGAGAGTTTCAGACTGTGGGGGCGCCAAAAGAGCAATTGCTCAACGAGCGGGGCGCCAAAGTCAGTTTGGTGCAGGCGATGCCGACTGAACGGCTGCGTGGAAATTACCACGGCTCGTGGGAAATTTGCAAGTGAGTCGAGTAGGCCACTCCCTAAAAAGTCGCCAGCCTGAATGTCAGAAGCAGCCCTTGTTTTCAAGGGCTGCCCTCTGAATGGATGGAGCGGTCTAGAACTCCGTATCCGGGTCAACGATCCGCGCTTCGCCTCGCAGCACGACCGCGATCGGGCGGGTCTCAACGATGTTACGGAATTCTCCAAACGGAAGGAGACCTTCTTGCAGGAGATGAAGTGCATTTCGAACGTAGCGGGCTCGATGCCACGCATCGTTTCTGGAGGGGGATCCTTTCAGAACGACCGTTAACCCGATGGCGACGGCTTGGAGGAACTGCCGGAAGGTCGGCACCTCGCGCGTCATTGCCCACCTGACTCGGGCGAGACGTTGATCCTCGTGTTCCTCGAGAAAGGAGCGAAGGTCATGAATCACGTGGCGGGAGCCATAGGTGAGGTCGCCCAGTCACCCTCGTCGGGGATATCGACCGAAATGCTTCGCGCACCAGGTCTTGTCACCTCAATTCGAATCGAGAGTCCCCGGAACTGCTCGAGGTTGGAGACCAGGTGATCGGTGTCGCGAAACACGGTTGCGGCGCCGGTTGGCCGTGTTAGAACGCAATACATCGGCACTTCAGGTGGGGTGGTTCCTTCGCGGTTCCGCGCTATTCCTCGCATGATGCGACTTTCGGTACGTGCTTCCATGATTCTCTCCAGGTATTGCCCGAGTTAGGGCTTTGACGAACCAGAGAGCTGCCGCAGCTCTGAGCAACGTGTACGCGCTGGTCAGAACGAGAGACCTAATCGTCTAGCGGTTCAAAGTCACCGCCGCATGTCGGTGCGAAGCGGCCGTTGGTGGGGCAAGAGAGAAAGAGCAGCACTGGGGCCGAACGCTGACATTGCAAGCGAGGCCCCCAAGTCATCGATCTGACTGGGGGCTCGCGGCATTGCGGATTGATTCAATGGCCGACGTAGCCGACCATGCATTGCTTCATCAGCACCTGGTAAAAGTGGTGGGTGTCACCAATTCCTCTGGCACACAGTACGTCGAAGGAATCCCAACTCGCAGCCTGGGCCTCAGGTGAAAGAGCATCCCACTCTTCCTTGGTTCCCCCACGAGACTCCTCGCATTCGCTTCGATTGGCAGCGCCAACATTCCATGCTCCGGCTAGGGCCGTACCGACGAAACACGGTGGCAGGGTGCTAGCCAAACCATCGCGGTACCCCAGCGCCTCAGCTTCTTGAAGGCAATCCTCAATCGAGTCAAAGTGATGCACATTCGGAGACTCAGAATCTTCAATCGAAAGAACGTTCGCGAGCCCCCACGCGCAGCGGATATCGAGCGCTGTGCCGGCACTTGCGGATACTCGATACAGGAGCGGTTGCGAAGCTTTGTACTGTTGCGTGTTCATTATTTCTCTCCAGATGTTGCCCTGCGGGGCGTGGAAAAGCGGAGAGATCGGAAGGATCGGGCAAGCAGATGAAGGATGCTGGCCGGAACACTCCAGGGGGTGATTTCGAGCAGCCTCGCTCGAGGCGATTGGATGTGTCGGGAAGTAGATGCCGATCGAACGGCTCGCTGAATCCTACCCCCTATGGAAGTTTGGCGCAATGCCAGCCGGCTGAGCCAATGCAAGAAGAAACGCCCGCATCCATCGTGAAGATGGATGCGGGCGTCGGTTTCAACGTTCGTCACCTATCGCAATAGCGACACGTACGCCGGGGAGACCTTCGTCGTCCCGGAGCAGAAAGTGCCGTTTCTAGCGTTAGGCGGCGAGGAGCAAGGGCAACTGCGTCTGCGCGTGAGCCTCGACTTGGGTTTCCAACGCCCCTTCCTTGCGAGCGTCGAAGGCAACTCGAAAGTCGACCTGGATGTCATGGGCTTCGTGCACCTCCTGCAATGCCTCGTCGACTTGCAGGCACGCGCGTTCATGCCCGTCCCAATTCTCGTTGCCCAGGGTCCGCAGCGGTTCGTCACTGCAGCCGCGGTAGCGCTTCGCAACAGCTTTGCGAATTTCCTTGTCAAGCTTCTCCGCCTTGTCGAACTGCTCCCAGAAGCCAGCGGACTCAAGCTTCAAGTTTTCCGCCGGGAGCCAGCCGCGTTGACGTCCAACAGCCCGGTTCAAACGGTCGATCAACTGCTTGTCCCTCGGAAAGAAATGAAGCGTTCCGATGCCAGGATAAAACCGAAGGTCAAAATAGGACGACTCGATTCGAGCACCATACTTCAGTTCGGTCCAGTGAGCGTTGCAAGCGCTAACGAGGCTAACTTCCGGGGTAGCGTTGCCCGCGAGTAGCGCGAACCCCTTGTCGAAGTCAGCGAGTAACCGCTCCATCTCCCAGGAAGGCGACCGGGCACCGCGACCGACTGCAAAGCCAGGGATCACAAAGCGGGTGTGCCGGATCCTTCGGCCGATAGAGCGATAGTGCTTGTCGTTGCTTTTCCAACCGCGGTAATACGCAGTGTTGTCAGAGTGATATCGAGTGATACGGTCGAAGATGTCGCACAGCATGTCGATCTGAATCCGGCCTTGCTGCTCGCAGACTCCGATCAGAAAGCTGTAGATGTTCTTTACCGTGAACTCGAGCTCGGAAATCAGCTTGAATTCTGCCTCGACACGTTTGAGGGCTTCACTCGATAGTCGACTCGTTACGTCTGCTGACCGCACGATCGACGCCCACCCGCGTTCTTTCAATTCCCCATACACGGTACCAAGTGCCCCGCGGACATAGTCAGCCGTGGGCGCGTGGTCGCGGTCCGAGGTCCCTGACGATCGAGCACCCATCGAATCTCCAAGCATGCCGGCATACGCGCTTGCCTGCGCCTGCACAAAGATTGCGTCCCGTGCGCTGACAACAGCTGCATTGAAGATGCGCACGCGGTTCTCGATTTCGCTTACCGGCAACGCCAACTGGTGCGGCACTGCGTATCCGTTACCGAGCTGCTCGCCGTCGACGGTGTCCCGAGTCATGTCTCGGAGAAGGTCCATCGTGACAAACGAGCCGACCTCGGCACGTTTCACAAGGTGGACGATTGCAATGTCGACGGGCGTCTTGCGCTCAGCGTCCTCGACCTGGAAGGCGCCCTGAACGTATTCGACGTCACCGTACTCGTCGATGAGGCTAACGAGTCGTCGACGCTCCGCGTTCAACGGGTTTCGAACGGTCTCCGCGTTGACGATCATGACGACCTCGCCATCCCAAAGCAGGTCCCAGGCCTTCAAGACATGCTTTTCACCGCTGTGAAAAGGCGGGTTGCCCACGATCGCCGAGTAGCATGCCCCAGATTCCATCGCGAGAAAGTCGTGACCGACGATCTTCACGCCAAGTTCTCGGAGGTCCGCGTGATGGCGAACGTCGATCTCACAGCAGTCGATGTTGTGGAAGTATTCCTTGCTATATTCGTAGCGCGGATTGAGCTTCCCTTTCAAGAGATGGCCCTTGCCGGCGGAAGGCTCGAGCACGCGACTCGGGTGACGATCCTTCAGTTTCTTCCAGACCCGTGCTGCAAGGTCGATCGGAGTGGGGTAGTACTGAAACCCGTTGTGCGTGTCGTTGAATTTTGCATTCATTGATTCTCTCCAGCTGTTGCCCGGTGAGGGCGTTGATAAGGAGGAGAGTTGGCAACTTCGGGAAAGCGATCGAAGTACGCTTACCGGAATGTGATGAGTTCGCGAATGCCTGCGGAGGAGCGCCGGGCGGCGATCGATGGCGTCGAAGGGATCGACGACTATGCAGTGGAGTCGTGCCGATTGAACGGCAGGCCGTGAGAATACCACAGCGGGTGCATGTTCATCGCATGTCATCGCTTTCAGATGAAGCGACCGTCCGGCGGACGGATGCACCCGGCATGCCGGTCCTACAGTTTGGCGGTCTCGTGGGGCGTCCGCCAATGCCAGCAAAACCTGAGATTGCCGGGATGGCGGAGTGGTCGGAGGAAGCCGTCAGCGCGTAGGCGCTGGAGCCAGTCGACAGCAGTTTCGTGCTGGCGACGCGGGGGGGCGCCGCGATCGCGCAGCTGAGCCTCGGCGTAGTCACGTCCCTGATCTCCGGTGCGGAGCTTCGACAGGGCACGCTCGCTTGCAATCTGACCGTCGGGGGTTAGAAGCAACGTGCGCGGCGATGACAGTCCTCGAAATATGCATCCACTCGCACGGTAGATCACGCCCGTGTGAGAGCGCTTTACGAGTTGGCCACTTGCATCACGACGTTCGATGGGATCGCAGTAGGCGACGACACCTCTGATCTCCGGCAGGTGATGCCGCATCATTCGATGAGCCCGCGCGATGAACCAGGATTCGGCATTCGAAACCCCAACCTCGGGTGTGTCTAACATAACGAGGCGGCCGAGCTCGATGCCCTCTGATGGCGATAGCCCAGGTATGACTGCCGGGATAACGCTTTGCGTCATCGGGACCGAGTACACTGCGACGCCTCCGAGGTACTCGCGGCCGAGCCTCGGCTTCACCATCAACCCAACGCAGAATCGTGCCGCAGGAAAGCTGCCTGAGTAGTGGTGTTCGCGAGTGAAGGACCGGGCATCCCGTTCGGGTAGCCTGACGACTTCGGCGCACGACGGATTGAAAACCTCGCCGGGTGGGCGATACCGTACCTTTCGGTTCTTCCATCGTTGGCACTGTGTGGTCGCTACTTCGAGGGCAAGCTCGAGCTGGGTAGGCATAAAGGATCCCGGAGTCACGGCAAAGATTCAAGGTACGTTCGCTCAGGCCCAACGCAACTTGAGCCGGGTGAATTACGATATCGTCCTGAAGAGCAAAATCGACGTGCACTTCGGTTTCCTAGGTCCTTTCATTCCCCCGACGCTACATGAAGAGATTCTCTGTTCGCAGATCACCCGTCCACGGGAAAGGTGTGTTCGCATTGCTCCCTCTGCAAGTGGGCGAGGTCCTTGTCGAGTACAAGGGGAAGCGCATGCCGTGGCAGCAAGCGGTCGAAGCGCATGAGGCCGCGGGAATGGACGGTCATACGTTCTTCTTTGGACTGTCCGACGGAGGGGTGATAGACGGAGGGCAAGGGGGGAACAGCGCACGCTGGTTGAATCACGCATGCGATGCGAACTGCGAGGCAGTTGAAGTCGGGGGCCGCGTCTATATCGAGGTGGTCCGCAAGATCGAGTGCGGCGACGAACTGTTCATTGACTACGGACTGCAGGTCGACGAGCCGTCAGACCAGATCACGCGCGACGCATACAAGTGCAATTGCGGCGCAAGGTCGTGTCGAGGCACGATGTTAGGCGATGTTTGACTGGTATGACCTAGTCGAAGCTACGCCTACTCAGCGTTGGTCTCTCTGGTCACTCTAAGTTGCAATGCCCCAAGCAGCACCAACGAGATGCTCAAACCGACGATCAAGCTTGGAGCGTCTATAACATGATGCTCGACAACCCAGTTCGTAACGCATATTGGGCCGCCAACAACCGAGGCCAAAGAGGTAACTCCGAGGATGAGCCTCGCAAGCGCGCTTCTACAAAGAAGCCCCGCAAACGACAGGAGGGTGCGATACGCGACCTCTTTCATTGTGGCACCTTTTCCATCGCTTCCTTAGCCGTCGAATCGTAGTACCCGATCAGCTTTGCAGCACCGGGGGATCTCTTACGGGTCTCCGCTACTCGCTGACGACCAAGTTCCCGATCGACCTCGAGGAGTTTCGATACGGTAACGTAGCCGTGCTCTAGAACTGTCATGGCTAGCTCGAGTTTTACCGACTCGGGCAGATCAGGATCGTCGGCGATAGCAGCAAGAGCCTCGTCGCTGACGTTGGTTCTGTCGGGGTAAGGGCAGTTGCACTGATCCACGAACCCGCGGCAGAGATTCATGAAGCTCATTGAGATGGCAAGGGTAATCAAAGGAACCAAGGCGATCGCGATGTAACCCCGCGCAATCAACCATATCCCCCCGACGAGCGAGGCGAGGGAAACGACGTACAGCAGGCGGTGTGTATACCTCTTGCGCCGATAATTAGGCATCGCTCGTTGCGTTGCCAATACTATCTCGCGCAGTGCCTTTGGCGAATTGGTGTTGGTGCTCATTATTCCGAGAGTCCCTTTCCCTCTTTGGGGTGTGCGGTTGGCGGTCGAATGTGCCTCAACTATCCCGCCCCTGTCCCACCACGTCGAATTTCGTTAGATGCGCGCTGAGCCGGCGGAGGTCTCGGCAGTGGCGGCTCGAGGACGGCGACTTTCGACGAACATGGCAAGGCGTGCAATGGAAGAGAAGCCGGTGATGGCCAGGACGCCTACACTGAGCATCGAGACCGCATCAATCGGCATGCTCAAGACGGTGTACAGACTCATCGTGGCAGCGGCGAATGAGATGGACGCCATCCGCTTGTGGTCGTGAAAGTCTTCGTGATTGGGTTGCCCATCAAGATCCTCGATCAGGCGGCACAGATGCCAGACAAAGCTGAAGCCGGCGGCGCCGCCGACGGCGACGACTCCCGCACAAGCGAGGCCGTGCGGAAGCTTTACGGATGCGATAGCCCCAATCATGCAGACTACAAAGCTCAGGGGAGCGAGCTTTTTGGGTTTCATTGGTCCGGTCCTCCAGGCTTGGGCAGCAACAGGCTGCCGATTAAATTGATATACGGCAACGCGAACCGATGTTTCACCCCCTTGGGTGAAATAATTCTTCGTCATGAGCGGCCCGAGGGAACAAGGACGCGTGCGTTCCTCTCAATTTCGGTATCAACTTGAGCAAGGGGCAGGTCGAAGAGAGGTGGCCTCGGCCGCTAGCGGCCAGCAGCCGGGGTATCGGCAAGTCAGGCAACGTCGTCAGGTCTGTCGAGTCGGCCAATCTCGGCGGTCCGTCCGCATTTCTCGGTCGCCACCGCAGTGCTTGCAAATCTCGTGCTCCTGGGCGCACTCAGCACAAACTATGTCCGTGTCAGTACTGGCATATGTCTGTTGTACGCCACAGCATGCGCAAGGCTGCGTCGTGATGGCTTGGCCGGCCAGCTTGGTGAAGTAGTGGCAAGCCTTGCACAAGTGGCGCCGCAGCCTTTCGTCCCTGTCGGAGTCCTGCTCCAGGCTGCGGGCGCGCTTGATCGCGCTATCGACTTGCCGTTTGGCTCGTTCTGTTCGCGAGATGAGGAAGTCTTGGTCGAAATCCGAAGGTTCACGCTTCATGCCAGTCCACCCCTCGCGGACGCGACTTCTTTGGCGGAATCGTCTTGCGAGGCTGGGTCGCGGGCGGGCACCGCGCTCTCGACGCCAGGTTGCAGGACGAGGTAGCTGTACTTCTCGCCATTGAGCGTGGCGCCGTGACTGCCCATTTCCGCGAGGGAATGGGCATGTTTGAGGTCCCCGATGTCATCACGGACAAGAACCCGCTCTCCGCTTTCATGAATGCGCCAGATCTCAATTCGTGGCTGGGCATCAGAGACGCTCGAGCTGCTTTGTGCGTCAGCATGGGGTAAGCCTGAAAGTGCGTCGTTCTGAATCTGCATTTTGGGGCCGAGACTAAAAGAGTTGGGGAGGCATTGCGCGGAGGTGCTTTTGCTTCACGGCACTGACGCGTGACTCTCCATCCTCGGTGAGCCACCGGATCCGCCGTCGATCACCTGCCGTTACTCCGAGGACAAGCACTACACGGTCCTTGTAGCGAGCAAGGAATGCCTCTGCAGTGCCTGGATCTATCGTCAGTGGGCCGGTCACTCAGGCTGTCCTTACCGGGCCTCTTTGGAGGGAAAGACGGGGAGGCCTGGCAACGTACCTGGCATCCGGCGTCGCACTTCAGCGGGTATCGCCATGACCACGCCATCCTTTGTCGGCAATGAGCCGGTTGCATCGAACGGTGATCCAGTCCCTAGCACCAGCGACATCTCGTCGTCCGCGGCAACCAGAGCGATCCAGTCAACTTCGCCAATGTGGCTGGCGACACCCTCGACCTCTATCGTGCCCACGTCCGAAAGGACGATGCGACCGTTCGCGAGGTCGATCTCAACTTCGTCGGTGCCATAGAGTGTCGCGATGCGCTCCGATTCGAGCGGGGGATAGACAGTCGAGGCACCGTGGTGGTACCACAGGGACGTAAGTTGCTTGGCGATCATGGACTTTCCTTCTCGTTCATTCGGTCAGATGCTTGGCGAGCCGATCTTTCGATCAGATATCAACTGCGTGGCTTCGCTTTCAGCGCGGGCCGCGACGACTTCGTATCTTTCGTCGCCGTACGCCTCGTGGGCGTAGGGCGCCGGAAATGCCCCTCGAGCTCCCTCGGGAACGATGTGATACCAGCAAGAATGGTCTCCACCCTTCGCGGGCGTCCGCTTGACCCACTGATGCGTCGGCATGCCCAGTGGGCAATCGTAACCTTCGCTTCGAGCGTGACGCATGAAGACGTGAGGATCGTGATGACCCGCCGACATGAGCATGTAGACGTCGTCGCCGACGTTTTCGATCTCGAGGGGGTACTCCCTAGCCATGTTGAGATACCTCGCCCTCTGAGACGGCACTCGGTGTATCAGCTTCAGCTCCTGCAGCCGTCGAGTAGGCGTGCTGGAACTTGGGGAGCAGATCGTCCCATTGGTCCGGGTACCAGTCCGGCATGACTGTCTGCAGGCGGGTGTACAGCGTGCGGCCGTCGCTGCATTCGCACGGGGTCGCTTGTGGGCGGCTAAATAACGCCTCGGCCTCGAAGCCCTGGGACAGGTTGTCAGCGATCGTACGCCAGATGGAGTCTTGATCGTCAGTTAGCCATGGCACCCACTCAAGGCCAGGCACCCGGGTGCGGAAGCCAATTGCCTTGTCGATCGCCCCGACAGTCGCGTGCGTCGCTTCGGGCGACGGGACGTTTGCCGCTTGGCGAGGCAGGCCGCCAGCCATGTCGGCCAGCTTGCTTGCTATATCGTCTAGAGTGGCACGCATGTGCTTCTCGCCACCTAACGAGATCGCGGCGTTGGCGAGTTGAGAGATCGCCATCAACGCATCGGCGGTCGCAGGTGCCGGGCTTGTCGAAACGGGTTCGACTGCGCTGCCGTGCACGCGCGTGATGAACGCCCGCATTCCGCAGCAAGTGCAAGGATCGAACTTCAATTCCAACCCTACGCCGATGCCCGTCACGGTTGCGGTCGAGCCCGCGGGGATCTCGACATAACCGTTCCGCATTACCTCTTTGGTTCGAACTCGCATGTCGATCCAGTCGCGAATCAGCTTCTTCCCGGGCGGCGGGATGTTCTTGATCTTGTTGGTTCGTACGGTCATTCAGTGCCTCGCTTCTCTTAGTGGGAGTTGTCTCCGGAGCCGCCAATGCCATTTGAGGTGGCGGATTGGGCCTTCTTGGTGGCGGGTAGCGCGAGCGCCTCCAGGGTCGATTGAGCGGTGTACTCGATTACGCCGTATCCCGCGGCCCGCCACTGGCAAGCGATTTCACGATCTTCCGTAATCGGAACGCAAACGGCACGATGAGTGGTCTTCCAGATCACTGCCTCGGGGCCGCGCGTCTTCCCGGGGAACGCATAAACGATACGGCGGTTGCTTGGCAGGCGTTCGGAATAGTAGGTTGGGTCCACATCCCGCCACGACGTCGTTGCTTCGACCCATACTTGGTGGATCCTCGTCATCGCATTGGCGACGGCTGGCACGTGGGCGGGCGTCGAGGCCTCGTCGTTGTGAATCGCGGCGACTGCGGCAAGCGCCTGATTGACGTCCTGGCGGCTGACCTTTCCGGACGACATGAGCAACACAAGTACCTTGGCGTCGACGCTGGCTGCTTCCATGAAAGCGGCTTCGCGAGCCCGGGCGATAGCTGCGACATCGTCGGCTACCTCCGTCACTTGTGGCGCATCCCTTGATCCGGTGAGGATGTCTCGGAGGTCCGCCTCGATCTTGTTGACCGGCTCCCACCAATCGTTCCCGTACTTGTGGCGCAAGTTCGCGTAGCTGTCGTGACCAGTGAAGATCGAAAGAACTTCGGCTGCCTTCTGAATGGACTTACGGTGTTGCGCTGGCATCGCGGCCAAGCCGGTTTGGTCGTGGGGTGTTGTCTGTGCCATCTGGCGTACTCTCCGTCGGTTTGTCTAAGCGGTTGCTGCCTCTCGGATGACCGTTTCCGCGTCGGGCGACAACTGAAACAGGGTGAGCTTGTTCAAATTGGGGTAGCAGACGCCGGTGTCGGTGTAGTAGACGTTGGCGATGCATCTACTGCTCGGAACGGGGGTATGGCCAACGATGACTGCGGTTACATCCTCGACGGGTCGTTGGTCATCCCATTCAATTCGTTCGCGCGACCAAAGTGCTCCGCGCAGAAGGCGCTTGAGCTCGCTGTTCGAGAGAAGGGGATCTTCGAGTCGACTCGTGAACTCCTCCCAGCTCTGGGTCGGGCAGTCAGCGTGAACGATCCCGATCTTCCCCGCTAGCGTATCGATGCTGACTGCGATGGGAAGAGCGGAAAGGGCCGCGGCGACTTCGAGCTGGATTTCCATCGGGCTTTCGATCAACCATCCTCCGCCGTTGTCGCGGTAAGCCTCCGTGTCGCGGTGGCCGTTCGGATGACGGATCGCCATGTCTTCATGGTTCCCACGCACCGCAACAAGCCAGGGCCGCTTGAGGTAGTCGAGGACGCGGCTCGATTCCGGCCCGCGATCGACCAGGTCCCCAACGGAGAACAAGCGATCGACGGATCGATCGAAATCGACCTGCTGGAGAGCGGCCTCGAGACGCGTGAAATGGCCGTGGATATCCCCGACGACAAAGTCGCGGCCGTGGATGTTGCGCTGAACTGTCTGAACAAGGGTCGACATGATGACTCTCTGCATGCGTGGTAATACCAAGGACAGCGTACAAAACGGACGTAGCGATGCAAACGCGTTCGGGCGGCCGCTTGGTTGAGCGCTGGCTCAACCAAGCATTGATTCGATGTGCGTCGAACAAGGGAGGATAGGGGAGCGTTGCGGCTTTTTTTGGCCGCAACGCTGGATTCTGTTGTTGATGGTCTGGGCACCCGCGGTAACTTCGCCGCAGCTGAGGCGCTAACGAGCCGAGTTGCTTGTGGAAATTTGCTCGATCACGGTAGCGAGGTGTAGAAGGGGCTGATGGAGCGTGTTTGCGATTGCTCGCATCCCTCCATGGTGCTAGGTGAGAGCCCGGCTTCTTTGATTAAGGCGTTCCGATGCTCTTCGCCGGCGCACCCGGGTTCAGTAAACGCTATCAGAAACGACACCAGGTCCCGAAACGGGTGGGCAGCGTGCTCTTCAATGCATCGAATCGTCAGGCGGTTCTCGTGAAGCTCGGCCGTGAAGTGCAAAAACTCGGCTGTGGCATAAGCTTTGTGTCGGGTACTTAGGTGCGCTAGCGTCTCTGCGATCCAGAGTTCAGATTGTGCCTGGATCTCCTGTGCCAACAGGGCTTTGGCCCAATCAGGTCCAACAATGGCAGTGAAATAGATCATGGAGTGTTCTCGTTTTCGACCGGTGGTCGGTTGATTGCTGAGGGAAGACAGATCGTTCGTCTGCTGCTTCATGTATCTCCGTCGTGCTCAACAGAGCTTTGGGCGAGGATTGGTAAGAACTCGGGGGAGACGCTTCTCCACAGAGTGGCCAATCCCTCGACGGGCATTTGCCATCGGGGAGAAAGTCGACGGGAACGGCGCCCAGGGAAGGGCGCCGTCTGGTCGTTACGGTTGCTCGTGACTCAACGCAAAGTCTTACCTTGCGGCAATCCAATTAGTTGGGTCCGATCGAAGGTTTCGAGAAGTTCGTCCGTGGCGGCGAGCATTTGGCGCTCGGCCAGGAGGAAGGTTTCGTAGAGACGTTGACGCTCACGGTCGTTCCTTCGCTGCTCCTCTCGCATGAAATCGAATCGAGCTCGGAAGTCCGAGTAGATCCAGTCTTCATGAAGGGGAAGCAGTGCGACGTGATCCAGCACAAAGTGGCTAACGGGTCCTGGCAGGGCAGAGCCTTTCAGGTGAGCCGAATCGACACTTAGGATGAGGCCCCGATGCGCACGCAGCAGGTTCTCGTCCAGCTTGGAAGTCCCATATGCAACTGCGACGTAATGCTGATCTCCCACGGAAAATGGGATATCCGCTACGAGACAGTAGTGCGGTTTCGGGCCAGGCTGATGGGGATCGTTGTCGTACGGGAAAAGGCACTTGAGCACAACGCCTCGCGCAATCTGCGAGGCTTGCATCTTGCGTCGCCGTTAGACTGCGGGGCTTGCGCTTGAGTTACCGTCCGTGTCTTCAATCACACGGGACAGTTCGCTGAGGTTGCGAGCGCGTGCAGCTGCGATCTGCATGCGCCACGACGGAATTGCTTCGGCAGGAATGGACGCGTCCATATAGCCCGTAGCACCCGACTTGGTGACGGTTTTCAGAACTTCACGACCATTGGCTGCGATGAACTTTTCCATGAGGAAATGATACACCCGGAACGCGGGTTGCAATACCGATCTGACGTTTCGAGTAACTTTCGCCACAATGTGACGAAGCGGTTGCGATTGCATGAACTCTCCTTGTTGCCACGACGGGCGAGATAAAAGGAGAGGGCTGTAACGCTCTGCTGGGGCGGGGCCAGCGGAACGCATTGCCATTACGACAGAGGTGGCTCTCGCGCGGATGGAGCCTGCCGATTGAACGGCTGAGACGAAGTATAGGCGACTCGACCTGCTGCTGAAAAGTGGGGAGCGCCCCCACGCGCCATTGGGAAAGCGGCGGTAGGCGTCTGAACCCTTGGCAGACCAGTGGGCGGAAACGGTTCTCACCCACTGTTGATGGCCAGCGTCGCCGGCCGTAGGAAAGCTAGGAGCGCCTGCGCTATCTGGCCCGAATATACGCGTCGACAAGGTAGGTCGGAGGATCGACCGGAATCTGGGACATCCCGATCATACTGGGCTGTCGTGGCGCTTCGAGCCTGCGCCCTTGTCCAGTGGGTGAGGCTCCAGCCGCCCCGAGATCAGATTGTGATCGTAGGCTCCCCGCGTTGCGCAGGCGGAATACGCGCGTGCTCGGTGATTACATACTCCGTGCCACCGACGACGGCGGCCTTAGTGATGCCGTATCGCGTGCCGGCGACTTCGACGTCGACGGTCTCGCCGCCGGCGAGGATCGCATTGAATTCGTCTACGAGAACGGAGACGTTTGCGTCGCCGAGGGACGCGACGGTGTTGTCGACTTTCTTCCGACCGAAGATGCCGGCCCGCGACTCGTCGCGAATCCAGATGGTCGAGAATGCACCATCGACCAATTGATTGATGGGCGCAAGGTTGATGAGGTTCGTTAGGGCGGCTACTTGAGGCATAGGGTCTCCCGAAGGTTGGTTAGAAGTTTGTGGTCACCGGTTGAGGTTCCGAATGGGTTGACGTCCGGTAGCGTCAACCAGGATTTGAATTGGTGGGTGAGCCAAGCCGGGCGAGTTCCGTATCGCACGCAGTCTCCAAAGCACTATCCTGAAACTCGCGCGCGACGGACCGGATCGCGTCTGCAAGCCGAAGGCGGTACTGACGGTCGTTACGGCGGTTACCCGCGATGAGGTCAAGGGGCCTCCGGATCTGCGTGGAGGCTCGTGGGGAGATCCCTCGGCTGTCAGTAGGCGGCATGGCGGATGCATCGGCCAGTAGGGCCCCTGATTGGAGCATGGAGTCGACTATCCGCCGTCCGAGTCGGCGCAGGTCTGCGTGGGCGCACTTCCTCAGATGAGGCAAGCGCACAACGTGTGCGCTGTTCTCATACGCGGCTGCCGCTTTGCCGGCTACTAAGCCATGCGCAATGATCCATTTCGGCTTGATCGCGTCGACGAGAAACGGAAGGACGCTTCTCCCTTGAATGGGCGCGGCCAATAGTTCCGCTTGCGTCGCGGTCGCCTCGCCGAATACGTTGGTTTCGAGGCAGCGGAGGGGAGCACAACTTTTTACGAGTACCTCGAGCGCATTCCTTGTCTGGCTGACGACCTGCTTTCCACGTCTTCGACGGGAGTCACTGTAGGCCTGCATGAAGTGATGCTTGTCGAAGCCGGTCGAGTCGTCCCAGTAGGCCCAAAACTGTTCCGTGAGCGACGAAGCAGGGTTTGTGCCGATGATGAACACGCTGCAGGCCAACGGCGATCCATCGCATACAAACGGTCGGATGCGATCGCCAGGGCCGATCAGTGATCGCAGAGCGTCGGCAAAATCGTTGAGGCTATCCATGTTTTCGTAGTCTTCGCGTACAAAGTTTACAAAGGCGAGCTGACTCTGTTCTTCTCATCATTCGGTTCGGTTTGCACTTGCCTTGCCGTCCTCCGGCGCGGGCTGCAACGACGCGGCCCGGGGCCAGTAGACTGCGCCTGCAGCCTTCGAAGTCGCTCCGGGTACCCGGACGACGTAGGACTGGTGCATTCGGGGAGCGCCGATGCCATTGCCAGTGTAAAGCGACTCGAATGCCTCCCGGCTCGGTCGCCCGCCAGGCTTGACGACCTCTACCACAACATCACTTTTTACCTTGGTGTAGCCACCGGCTTGGCTGACCCAGGTGACTTTGTCGCCGACTTTGAATTCACCGACCATGAGATATGCCTCGTTTGGGATGGAGATCTTGCTGCCGATAATACGGGGCCACAACGTTTGTCAAGTCCCTGGGCCAGACTCGACTATCTCGGTTGGGTTTGCGCCATCGCGCTGCGTGGTGTGTCGCCGGAGAAACTCGTACGTCCCAGGAAGATCCAGGAATTGAGATGCGTAGTTCAGTTGGAGGAGCGGCGGTGGTAGCAGCCCATCCCATTTTTCTACGGCCAAGTTCTCAGCGTCGCGGAGCAAGTCAGCAGCGTTAATCGGCTCCCGCTCTAAGAGGTGCGCAAACAGGCGATCGACCTCTTGGATCGACGCGCCGTTGACCGCAACGCAAAGCCCTTCGTTGACCGCATCGACGTCGAAGAACTTCATCATCAGGGCAAGTGTCGCGTGTATCTCATCACCCTGCCACAGAAAGAGGCGCAAGGTCCCGCCGTCAACTGTATAGAACGCGCGGCCCAACCCCAATGATCTGAACGTCTTCCTCGCGCCTTCGAGAAGCCGCTGAGCCGCGTCATCTAGAAAGGGGACGGTCTCGTCGCTGGCCAGGATCTCACGCATCTGCTGTCGAATCCGCGTGTGAACCCTCCCCGGCGATCCGCCGAACGACGGCGCTCGACCACCGCCCGACGGTTCGACCTCGATCATTTTCTGGTCGCTATCGATCCGAGTGACCTTCCAACGTCGGCCTGCAAAGAGGAGGAAGTCGCCTTCCGCGAGCGGCGCTGTCATCGGCAGAGAACCAAGAGTGCGTCCCTTTGACACGAGTCGGTACTCCTCCGGGCTCGAGAAGGCAGCGTAGAAGCTGTAGTGCCCGGCGACTGCTTCTCCGACCGGGCCGTGGAGGAGGAGCCCAGAACTGTCTTGCATCAGGAATTCTTTGGTCCCGAGGGCGCGAAGCACCGTGACGAAGTCCTCCCGTGTAACAGACCGGAACGGTCCACGGACACAGAGCTGACGAAAGGCGTCCGCGGCGGTCACCCCTCCGCGCTGGGCGATCAACGACAACATCTGCTGGATCAGCGTTGAGAGGTGCATTCCGCCAACCCGTGGCGGTTCGACCCAGCGTTGCAGTAGGAGATCGATCTGCGCAATCAGCTGCACCATATCCTCACGCAACCGATCGGGCACGGCGGCGCGGGCGTCGAGCGGCGCCTCGAGCGCGTACCCGCGCAGAATCGCTGGCATCCCCTTTCTGCGCCCTGAACGCCCGAGCCGTTGCCGCAGGCTGGAGACAGAAGGTGCAGGTCCGATCTGCACGACCGATTCGACCGGGCCAATATCGACGCCGAGCTCCAGTGTTGACGTCGCAATAGCTGAAGCGGGTGATGAGGTTTGCTTCAAGGCACCTTCGGTCTCCTCTCGCAGCTCTCTCGACAAGTTGCCGTGGTGTGGCCAGTACTCGGCCGGGCGGCAGTCACGCTCGCACATTGCACGAAGAAGCGATGTGTACTGTTCGACCTTCTGCCGGCTGTTTGGGAAGATCAGGTGGTTGCGGCCACGCAGGTTGTCGTAAATGTGCCGGGCGATCTGAAGCATGCCGGCGCCGGCAGTCTCCATGGCGGTCACGGACTCGCCGCGGCTCGTTCGGGCTTCGATCTCCTCTTCCGAAAGGAGTGGCGGTCCATCGTGGTATCCCTTGACGAGGATTCGGAGCGACGAACTGCTCATGGTGCTCTCGACGATCGTTACCTTTTCGCCTTCGCCAGGCCGGAGGTATTCAGCCGCGAGGCGAATATCGCCAAGGGTAGCGGACAGCCCGATACGAGGGATACGCCGCGCAAGCGCAGTTTCGAGTCGATCAAGAAGACTCTGCAGCTGCATGCCGCGCTCGCTACCCATGAAAGCGTGGAGCTCGTCGACGACTACGTAGTCGAGGCGATCGAAAAGGGCAGAGATTCCAGAGCCCCGGTTGTAGAAGAGCGCCTCGAGGGACTCTGGCGTTATCAAAACGCAGCCGGCCCGACCCTTCGTAAACGCCTGCTTTCTACTGGCGGCCACGTCTCCGTGCCACGGCACAACTGGTATTTCTAGTGTTTCGCAGAGTTGCGTAAGGCGATCCCACTGATCGTTGATTAGCGCCTTGAGCGGTGAAACACACAACGCAGAGTGCCCCAGTGAATCGGGCGCGAGTAGCCGACTCAGGATGGGAAGGAAGGCAGCCTCCGTCTTTCCGGCCGCTGTAGCCGCGGAAATAATGACATCGGTCGACCCGGCGATGATCGGCGGAATGGCCTTTTCTTGGGCATCGCGCAACTCGGTCCAGCCAGCCTGCCAGATCCACTGTTGGATCAACGGATGGAGGAGCTCAAAGCTGGACGATTGTGTAGTCATCGGCTGGCACTCAAAGCTTGAACAAGGCCAAGCCGTCAGCGCCGTCAGCGCCGTCAGCGCCGGCATCGGAGATAGTCTCATGCTCGGCCGCGGCACCGTCGTCCTTCGAGACATCAACCCGGTCGATCAGCGAGTGCCATGGCGTGCCAGGGTATTGCTCGAGCAGCGCGAGGAGGTTGACGAACGAGGTGATTGTCGTACGCGGTGTCCGGAAGTAGGCCTCGCCGATCCGCTGCTCGCAGTGCGCCATAAAAGCGGCAAGACCTTCATCTGGCAGAAGGAACTTCGCTGGGTCGCCAGAAGCGTAAACGAGCCGAATCTTCTCGAGGAGCACAAAGAAGTCTTCGCGGGTCAATGCGCCCAGGCGAAGGACCGGGTGACTGTAATCAACCAGGCCTCCGGCCGAGAACGAGTTCTCAGCGAGGCGGGACTGCAATGCCGCGTAGCTATAGATTCCTCGTCGGGTGTCTAACAGCGAATCCGGTGTGCACCCGAGCAAGAATCCAAGCCCTTCTACCGTTCCTTGGAGGACGTCATTGAGGATGCGGAGGATCTGTTCATAGTTCGCATTGCGTGACTGAGCGTTCGCGAGTTTGTAGAGGTTCACGAGCTCGTCGAGCCCAACGAGCAGGCCGCTATAGCCCGCGAGGCGGACGAACGCGGCCATCAGCTTGATATGGTCGTAGACGGTCGAGTCATCGACGATGGTCCGAACCCCGAGGGCCTGACGCGCGTCCGTCCTCGTGGTGAACTCGCCGCGCATCCAGCGGATTGCATCGAGTTTGAGTGTCTCGTTGCCGGAATTATGCCCGCGCCAGTAGGCAGCCACTACCGCAGCGAAGTCGTATCCGTTGACCATTTCGGTGAGCTGCGAGCACTTTCCAAAGATCAGTTGCTCAGGATCCTTGCTCGTTGCACGGGATTCCTCTAAGACTGCACTGATGAACTTTTCGAGGACACTGGCGAGGGCGCCGCCGTCTGGCTTGCTCCGCGTCGACATGTTCTTCATGAGCTCCGCGTACAAGGAGCGTGCTTGGCCATTGGTCGCATGCAGCCGGCGATCGGGATTCAAATCGGCGCTGATCGCGACCAGCTTCTTTTCGAGGGCGACGGCTCGAATTTGATGCAGGAAGAACGTCTTGCCTGCACCGTAAGGGCCAACGACCACACGAAAAGTGGTGCCACCCGCTGCGACTCGATCGATGTCCGATACGAGCGCTTGAATCTCTCGTGAGCGGCCTACCTGAATGAGGTACTGGCCCGCACGGGGGACTACGCCGGCGCGAAGCGCTTGGATAAGGGCATCCCGGTCGCGGGGACGAATAGTAGTGGTTGAACTCATTGCGCTTCCCATGATGGAAGGTTCCATCTTTCTGGCTTAGGTTTGCTTTGTGGCACTCGGCGGTCGCAATCAGCTCCGCGCGCCCGGCTGTGGTTCGGCAAGTTCAATCGGCATCGCAGTTGGTCCAGCCGACTTCGCACAGGCGATTGCCGTCGACACGTCACCGACCTCGATTTCGAGGAAGCGGACGAAGAAACGATCTCTCACCATCGCACAATCGTAGTTCCCACTGGCGTCTCGAACGATGAATACCTCGTCCTGTCCAAGCTGACACCGTCGTTGGAGATACTCGACGACCGCTCGGATGTCTGCTTTGACGCCGATCGATCCGTGATTTTCATGAACGACCAAGACTCCGTCTTGGCGAGTAAGTCGAATTGAGGCACGCATCGTGCCGTCTCGCTGGCAAGCAATATCGAAGTGCTGTTTACTGGACTCTTGTACGCGATGAACTTTCTCCCGGTGACGCGGATCAAGCCAGTCCGATGATGCCTCGGACAAAGCAGACAGGTACTTGTCGTTGGCATCCAGCCAACGGCCAAGGTCTGGCCACTCAAGAAAGAATGCGGGATTTCGCGAGTGCAGCGTTGCCACGACATTGGCGCTCTCGCTGAGCCGCGTGCTGATACCGCCGGCGTACGAGTCGATCACTGTAGCGAGGCGAAAGAACCGGCGCTGTAGAACCTCCAGCGCAGCCTTCGATTCCTGGTCCTGCGCCTTGTGGTGCTGGATCCACCGTCGGTAGCAGATATGTTGGAGGTACCACATTCTCGCCCCGCCGATACAAACCAACGTAGTTGCGGCGAGAGCAGCTATTAGGGCGTTCGTGAGCATATGCGATTCCTAATTAGTTGCCCGGCCGACGGGACTTGCGGCGATCGCTGACCCAGGTCCAAGCTATCGCACCAACCATCAGCCAGAGTACTAAGGCAATGAGTGTCGCCGCAACGGCTTCGCCGAGAAACTCGCGAAGGACATGCCTCGGCGTAGAGGACCACGCGTCGAAAAGCAGGCGCCAAATGCGGGCGGTCGCGAATGTTATGGGGATGGCAACCAGCAGTAGCACGAGAACGGTGAGACTTGCGGCGACCGGCTGATCTCTCCGATACTGAATTAGCGATTGTCGAGTTCGAGTCCAGTATGAATTCATGGCGATTCGTGAGAAGGCTGCTGGGAGAAGGCGTAGCGGCAATTCAACGAGTCGGCCTTGACAATGGCCGCCTTCATACGGGGTCCTGAGTAGGCCGCTCAGCATCAAGACTCGCTTGCAAAACTGCCTTCATTCCTTCCCAATTCCTGAGGTATGTATCGGTGTCGACCTGTTTCGACAGGAGGCCGACCTCAACTGCCTTTTTCATCGCGGCTTGAAGCATCTTGTCGGTAACTGAAGTCATTTCCTGTCGTCTCTTGGCATAGGGTGGGCGCACACCGGTGACGTCATGCTCTTTGAAGTTCTTCCGCACACCAGTCGACACGAGTTAGCCGCAGGTCGGAGAGCATCTTGGCGATCATAGCGCCATAAAATTGTTCGACTGAATACTGCGTTTGGACGTCTAGTGGGCCGACCACATCGAGCGACGACGAGCCTCGAATTGGGGCGAGGAGCAGATCGAGTGATGCGGTGTATCTACCGGGAAGCTCGAAGCGTGGCTCGAACAACGCTTGCTCGTATGCCTGCAAGACGACGAAGAGGACGTCGACGAGCTTCATCTCACGATGATAGATAGGACCCAGAACATGCTCCCGTAGCGCGATCCAGGTCGTATCACTGCCAGCAGCCTTGACATACCTTAGCAGGGCCTTCAACGTTTGGTTCATGCGCCCGGTCTCCCTCTTTTTGCTCGCTTGATCAAAACTTTCGCGGCCGCACTTGCGACACGCTCGTCACCGTAAATCCGGGTCCATTGTTCCTGTGCGAATTTCCAGTCTCTTAGTTCTGAGCGATACGAAATTACACGGTTGCGGTAATCGCTTAGTAGTTCGAGATCGTGCTGGGTGAAGCTGCGCTCCATCATTCTCACGGCATTTCGAAATCGGTCGACGGCTGCAGTACTCCAGGTGAATTGTTGCAGGAAAGAGTCGCGCAGTATTTCGTCGAGTTCCCACATCCCATCGGTCGTGAGGGGCGAGTGCCTTGTCCAGGCCGTACATGCACGAGCCGCAAGATAGCTTGCCACAAGCAGTGCGAGCGATAGGATCACTGCGGATCTCAGCACTGTCCCCATGCGTTGGGCTGGATCAAGGCTGGCCGCTCGGGCGATCTGGAGGATGTCTGGCAATGCGATGGCGATCGCGCATCCGACGAAAACGATAGCCTCACCTCCGTATACGCCTACCATCAAGCGAGCGCGCACCCGCATGGCTTTCAATGCTTCGGTCGACGGGGCACGCGGCCCGACCGGAATACTCGGCGCGGCTTCATCGTTAGAGGTTGCGATCATAGGGCAGGTAGACGATGCGGACAGACTCTATTTGACGGTGCCTGGACATCTTGAAGCGGCGCGCTCAGCTTGACGTCCTCGCTGACTGCCCCTTCCGACGTCGATGTCCGGGTCCTAGTCGGTTCCAAAATTAGGTTTGACTTTGATCTCTCCGGCGGGGATAACGACGATGCCGCGCTTTTTGGAGACCTCGTTCATCACGGCGTCAATGTTCGCTTTGAGTTTGACGCTGGTTCCTTCGGTATAGCTCGGCCAGGGAACGAAGGGCGCCGAGTAGTCGCGACCTAGTCGGATCGTCTGAGGGCACCGATAGGCCGCGGTGCTTCCATCGATCCGCACGAGGAGCATGTCGGCGTTGCAGTCCAGGCGTTCACCAGCGAACGAGACTGCCATTTGACCGGAGTGGTCGCGATCCCGGAAAAACACGAAGTGGTCGATCGCCGTGAAGGAGACATAGGCACCGCCAACTGCTGCCCAGAGGGAGAAGACGACCGCAGGCCCAACCTCTTGCTTGGAGATGTGTCGACAGTATTTCATGTAGAACTTTGTGCCAAATGCTATCAGGCTCAAAGCACCGAATATGAGGTAGGCAACGGGGCTCCAGTTGAACGCGTCACCAGCAATTCCACCGTCACGGTCGAGAGTTAGTATCTCGGCCCCGAGGAGAAAGCCGAAGACCGCCGCGACGCAAGATAGGACATGGCCGGCCATAAACAAACGCGATGCCAAGGAGCCACGGCCGGCCTCGACGTTCCGAGACGCAAGACGAACGGCCGCGAACAGGTGCGCGTACATGAGGAAGCAGTTAACGAAGAGAAATGGCATGTCGGATCGGTGAGAGAGCCAGCGGTATTTTGCTGTCAAAGGTGGTATATCGGCAGGTGGCCGTCAATTCTGAACGGCCGATGACTCAGCAGTCACGCCCGAACGAGGCTCACCCATTGGCTCTTCGGAAGCCGCTTTGATGGTCCGCCAGATGCCATAGTGTAGATGGCATGGCGCGAGTTGACCTCCGCAATGATGATCCGGTCACCTCCGAGCCACCACTCGCTCCCCGGAGCAAGAGTTGGGCTCGCCAAGCTGCGGCGGGCCTTGCGCCAATATCGCTTATTCGCCCTCTCGAGTTCACGGAGGCGGACGGCATGCCGCTCGTGTGCATTCATGCCCGTGTTGTTGACATCTTGGAAGAGCATTGACTTCCCGAAGAGGAAGACCATTGGCAACCAAAGGGAAGTTGTGATCAGACAGGCCACGACAAGGCCCGCTATGGTGAGAGCAGTGAGCAAGGGACTCTCCTCAAAGGCCCGGTGGGTACTGATGGCGAGAGGCTGGCACATCGTTGGTTCCGCGGATGGAGGCCACGGCATCTGCTCGCTGCTCCGGGGTTAGGACCGACAACAACGCGGTTTTTGCCTCACGGATTGCTCGCGCCGCGGCGGATGTCGAACCAGTCGCCTGGTTGCGGCCGGCGTGCCAGAGGTGTCCGTATGCACGCTTCACAGCGCCAGTCCATCCGGCTGCCTCTGTTGGTTGTCCGACAGCGCCCGTGGAACTCGGCTCTATAAACTCGACATTCCAGTGGACGCAGAATTTCCGGAACTCGTCTTCACCGAACGCATGGACGTAGCCGAAACCTCGAGCAGCAATCAGAAACACCTCTCTGCCGTGGTGAAGGTCACACTGCGTTCTAGCGACATCCCGTAAGGGCTCACCTTCTCCAGTGCGATAGTCAACAAAGCAGACGACACTCGATCGCCTAGCCAATTCCGCGAGCAGCTCATAGTTGCGTGAGCCAAGGTAACCGGCAATCGTGCTTGCGTTCGAATACATGTTTCGCCTCGCGTTGGCAGGTTCGCTCGTGAACTAGGTGCTGCTCGGGGGCGGGGCGAGCGATCAGCCCCGGCTCGAGTTGGTTCAATGGACGATCAGGAACTGGTCGCGGTTTTTCCCAGCGATCCACACGGGCGGCTTGCCACGACCCGTCCAGGTTTTGCCCGAGCTCGGGTCGCGGTATTTAGGAGGAACGGGTCGCTTGGTGTATTTCCGAGTCTTCTTGCCAGTCAGCTCGGCGACCGAAATATCGTAGATGCGCATCATCTCTTGGATATTCTCAACAGCTTGTCCGCGTTCCAGGTCGCGTGCTTCCTGGATTTGCTTTTCCAGCGCTTCACGTTGGGCGAGGAGGCTTTTGTAGCTGGTGCTCATGACTGGGTAACCCTTTCTAAATGGCAGCGAATCAAAGATTGGCAGCGAGCTACGCAGTTTGCGTGCGAACGTTGCCCCTATTTGCATATACGACAATGGCAGTCGATGTTTCACCCCCTCTGGCGAAAAAAATATTCGCGAAGCGGACTAGAGGCTGGAGTTCTATTTATTGTGGGACTCGGTGAGCATTTGACGAGACCCAGGATGGCAACAGTGCAGTCCGGCAGCGCCTATTTTCGGAGGAAGGGTTTTAGATTCAAGATCCGGTCGGCCATCTGCTTTCTCGTTGTATTTTTGGTAATGGCCGACGCTTAGGCTGGGCCGGCTGGCGCCGGCCCGGGAGTCGTTTCAGTTCCGTATAGCCGCTAACGGGCCAGGGTTAAATTCAATCGGATCGTCGCCCTCAAGCAAAGGCTCGTCGAAAGCCTCGAAGGCTGCGTCGTTGATTCTCTCTACAGCGCCGGCTGTCATTACTCCGTGCGCAGCACACGCTGCTGCGAAATCGGCGACTGCCCATGTATCTCGCGCGATCAGCTCCCGCAACAGTGCGCCGTGGCGGCCATCCAGGGTGGGCAGTGCCGAGAATTCCACTTCCGCTCCTGCCGTGGTCGACACCATTTCCTGCGGGGTCTTAGTCGCTACCCCGTCGACGGGGCGCGGAGTTTGTTCGAGCGGATCAGCGAAAATCGACGTAAGGACGTCGTCGACGGCAGCGGTCTCCTTCCGAAGCGCAGCAATACGCTCGACGTCAAGTGCTCCCCGATTGACGCTTGTGCCACCATGAGCCACCGGCGTGTTTGAGCCGATGCTTGCATGAGCAAGGTCATACAGGGATTTGGAATCGACGCCCAGCATCGCAAAGTACTTCTCCAGTTGCCGGACCATCGCAACTTGTTCGATTGCCCCGCCCGCACGGGCTATCTCAACTAGTTCGGAGGCGAGCGACTCCTTGTCCGAAAGGTCGATCAGTTCAGTTTGCTTCTTGAGGGCGCTCTTACCCCGGAAAGCGGGGGCCTCAGGCGCTGTAAGTGCAACCAAAAGCGCTTGCAGCCTGACGTGGGCTTCATCAGGGAGGTCCTCCCAACGATGGATGATGGCGTTCGCCGCGTCTAACGCCGCACTAGGGTTTGGTGCGCCGAAGCGAATCAGGTCCGAGAAGAACACGACGCAGGCGCATCTGGTGTGGTGCTTCGTGTGGAGCGGCAGCAAGTCAGTGCTCTTCTCACGGGGCGCTTCGGCGAGGGGCTGATCTCCGGACCGGAAGAGAACGATTGGTGTCGACGCACCTGGCGTGATTGCCCCATGCCGCGGATCCGGCTCCACTCCGACACCGAGATAGGTCTCAATTTGCGCAATCAGCGCCGATGCCGGGATTCTTTCAAGAACTTGGTCCGCGTTGAGTGGGGCGAGCAGTCCAGACAGAGTGGTCGGCTCAGTCACCACGACCCCGGCGCTAAGATCTGCGAGGATCAGTGCAAGTCGCTCCCAGACGGGACCTGGCCACCGAGAGCAGGGCAACGTCAAACGGGCGATTGGGGCGTCTGCAGGCGCACTGTAGCGGGCCACAAAGCGCGAGTATCTGGCGAGCTCGTCTGCAGCCGAAATGGCGATCGCTTCAACGATTCGGCCCAATCCGGCCTCATCGGATGTTACGTCCGGCAACGGAAGCGCTTCGTGGACCGCACCAAGCGCCATCGATACAGGCTGGTACGACAGTTGGAGGCTCTTAGTAGACAGCGGCGGCGCCCACGTCGCAAGGTTGATCCGGAACTGTCGATGGCAGAGGTCCGCAAAGATGGCTGTGAACATCTCCTGGTGACGCTTCGCGGCAGTCGGTTTAAGAAAGCGACTGTCGTTTAGGTACCAGGCGGTCAGCCATTCAGCCGGAAGCTCATGGCGCTCATGGAATGCATGCGAAAGTGCGTGACGGAGGAGGGCTTCTTTCGCCTGTGAATTCCCGTCCAGTAGGAGAGATCGCGGCGCGAGTTGGCCGCCGCCGTAGACGTATCGGCAGAAATCGAGCAACGCGCGGGCTCGGTGAGTGAAGCTGGCGTTTCTGTACGTTTTGATGAGGCCATCGATCTCAGCACAAATCGCTGGAATTTCGTCGCGGGCTGCCGGATCGGTGCGTGCATCGACCGTGGCCCGGCGCTCGAGCCCGTAGAAGAACAGGTAAACGTAGCCAATGTCAGCGCCCGGATTGCGTCGTCCGCCTGACAACCAATTGAGGTAAGCCGCACGGGCGGTCGGGCTTGCGTTGTCGTATGTCGGATAGAGCGGAAGGTGCCTGATCAAGAAATTTTCATCTCGGCCGACGGGCAAGGATTCGTCGATCAGACTTGGCTCCGCTTTGGTCAGGCCATCGCGACCGGCGCTGCCGCAGAGGTATACCAGACCGTCTGGCAGCGAGAAGTGGTGCACGTTTACGCGCATTCCCGCTGGAACCCAATGCGCGGTTAGTCCTGCAGCTGAGAATGCTCTCGGTGCCGTCCTGATCGAAAAGACTTCTGGTTTGTCCTGGTTCAGATCGGTCTCGAAGAAGTGGTCGGGAGGCATGGTATCCAAAGAGAGCGAGGAAGGGGCTGTGGATGTGCGGGGAGGAGCCGAATTCGCAGCTCGCGGAGCCGCGCGAGGCTTCGAATTCGGAAAAGCGGTGCTATCCGGCGATAAAGGCGGCTCACCTTTCACGGGTTGCTTGGCTTTTCGGTGTTGGTTCCAAAGGGCGCCGCAGCTGAGGGCCAACCAATACCCGATTTTGACGCTTGCTGGCAGATGCGTGAGTTGCAGGACTAGCCCGACAACGAAGAGCATTATGAGCAGCCACCCGGCGCCACCGGTTCCCATAGTGCTCGTGCCAGCAGCCAACCTTGCTTTGCGCGTACGGCGAGTAACTCGACTCATGACGCCTCCTGTAAATGCTCACCATGCGTCCCGTATTCCCTCACCCTTTGGCCCGATGCCCGAGGAGTACGCCGGCAAGCCGACCGAATAGGCGACTGGGCGCGGAATGGGGCGATCGGTCGACGTCGCCGGTAGATGCGACTTTGCCGTGAGCATACTTGCATGCTGGACATGGTTTTGGGGCCGCGGCAATGTCCAGCCGCATCTTGACCCCATCGGCGACCCGTAGGCTGATCACCGATTCGGGTTCGATCCGCGCGTTGCCGAGGACACCTCGAAACCAGTCCCACACGCCAGGATGTCCGAGCATGTTCTCGAGGCCATAGGTGTCTATCCAATCGCGGCAGATGGGGGGGCGCCGCGCGAAGTGGGTACGCACCTTCCCGTCTCGTTCAAAGTAGATGAATACTCGCGGGCGTGGCCATGAATAGCTCGCGCCTAGGTGCCTCTGTTCCCAGCCACGCAGCTCGACCGGATTCAACTGTCTGCCGACGATGCGACGTTGCACTTCTATCTCGACCGCACCGCCTTTGCGCTCAAATTCGTCGAGATCGAGGAGCTCAGCGATCACGGGTACACCATCCTCGTAGCCCCGCTCGTCGAGCGTCACCGCACACACGATGATCGCGTCCCGCTCGGGTACATATAGTCCTAGATAGCCGCACTCGCTGTCAGCGTGGCTGAGAAGGACGGCAAGCCCAGTGCGAATTGCGGCCTCGAGGCTCGACGGTGGCATGCGGGCGATGTCAGTGGCCCGCTCATGGGCGAGGCGACCCAATCGGACGTCGTCGATGACGTGGCTGTAGCGGCTCAACGCGCGATAGCGCCTCTCTTCTCGAATGATCAAACAGTACCTCTGTGAAACCGGAAAAAATGAGTCTAGGCGACGTCTGTCTTAACGGCGGGGGGGCGGGGAACTTAACGGCAAATGTGTTTTTCCAGTGCCGTCGCCGGCGCAGCGAGACCAGAGAAGATCCTGGAGCGCGGCGCTTTCCCTGCGCAGCAGGAGCACGGTAGCGCCGGCGCATTCACGTCCAGTTCGACAGCGTGCGTATCCGCGATGCGGATAGCGACGACCCGTTCGACCGGTAGGCCGTGTAGCTTCGCCTGCGCCTGGTACCAGTCAAGAAACCCTGGATGACCAGCTGCATTCTGGAGAGAGTGCGTTTCCACGAAGTCACGGCATACCGGGGCATTGTGGAAGACGAGCTGGGCGGGACGTTCGCCTGGCAGGTCGTCGTCACGACGAAACCAGGTAGTCACCCGATAGCGGGCTGTCGGGAGAAAGCCGCCGAAGTAGCGGATCTCCCATGCCCGAAACGAGACCGGGTCGAGCGCCTGGGACGCCGCGGTACGCAGGCGCGTGACTGATACCGGGCCGGCATCATTCTCGAACTGCTCCTTTGTGAGTACCGTGACGATGCAGGGCGATGCTTCCGGCGCGGGATGGTGCGCAAGCACGGCGACGCAGAAGGAATCCTGGTCACGGTTGTAGACCAGGTGGTAGGTGCGGACTCGATTGCCGGTTGTGCTTTGCCACGGCAAGATCACCGCGCCGCCGCTAGCTACGAAGCTGCGCAGGCGCTCGCCATCGAGTCCCGTGCGAGACAAGGTGCGCTCGCACGCATGGTGAGTCAGATGGAGACCGGGCATGCGGGGTCGAAGGTCGCGGCCGATGGCCGTCGGGTTTGCGTAGTGCATGAATTTCTCCGTGTTATGCCTCTCGGCGGTAGCAACGGATTCATGGTCGCGCGCATTTTTTCGATTACAAGCCGCGAGCCCGACGGGGGCGATCCTTCGTGTTCCACGAATTCCGTACGCAATCCCGGTTGTGGTACAGTCCGATCAGCCGTTTGATCGGCATTCCCTCTAACGGCGCACGCCGCCACCCTTCACCTCCATACTCGCTTCGCACGGTCTTATGACCTCGCAAAGCTCCAATCGCTCCTTTCGAACGCCCTCGGTGGCAATAAGGAGCAAAAATGAAATGCAATCTTGGTCCGCAACAGCAGCACGAGCCGTTGGAGACGCCCCCAGCGCTTCGGCCCGGAATCGATAAGGCGATAGATGGGATCGGCGCCCTAGTGCGAATTCCGTTGGATCGCATTCGATTGCCGGCACCGTCGAGTGAAGCGATCGGCAGACTGGCGGCGCGGGTCATTGGTGGACATAGCGACCTTCGGCCCGGGGAATAGAATGTCCTGGAGCCGCCAAGTTACCGAAGGAGATGAGTGCCCGCACTGCGGCCAACGGAGGCTCGCCCAGGTCCAGGAGGCGTTCGTGGGCGATGTGAATGTCATCGGCCAGTGCTTCGGCTGCGACTTTCGGTTTGACGCAGTGGATTGCGACGGTAGTCAGCCTCCGACGGTACGAACCAATCGTAGGGATGGGGTGATTATCACGGGCGAAGGTCTCGAGCGGCATGCCCATTGCACCGGTAGCCTTCTGGTTGCGCGATCGCGCAATTTGCTCGAAGCAGAGAAACCTGCACCGGAGGCTTGGTGCATCTTCGTCACGGACGATGACCTGGTCGTCGTCGCCGGGGACTGTCCGAAATCTCACGTCCTCGACGAGTACGTTGCTGAGGCGCGCGAGATCCTCGATGGCTTGATCGTCACAGCGTCGGAGTTCCTACCGACGATCAGGCTATGAGTGGACGAGCAAGCCAAGTCGAGCCACGGAGCTCACCGGTGATCAGGCGAGGAGATCTTTCTTCCATCTCGCTGAACTCTTGACCGATGAAAGTTGTATGACCCGCTGACGTGCCCACGCGGGTCCGGCGGGTCGAAACGACAGGGCTACGGCGATTGGCTTCGCAAGCTCGAGACAAATCGCAGTAACAAGCTGCATGCCGGCGTTCCGCCGACACCGATACTTTCCGCCAAAGGTTTCAGCCAACGCACTAATGAGCGCTGGCTCGAACCAATCCTCTCCGATTTTTCTGCCCGAAACGGGCATCACCTGGAGAGATCTACAATGAATCACAAAAAGACCGTTGAGGGCGCGCCCTCGGAGCTCATCGGTACCTCGCGCCGCCAGGGCGGGCCGTACGAAGCGCTAGCCGACGACCAGCGGCGTGCACTCGCATATGTCTATGGCAAGCGGGGACTCGACATCACATCCCTAACCGCAGATGAAATGGATGGACTCGCTGAGCTCTATCTGTCAGGGGCCGCCCAGTGCGACGCTGATCCTTCGGCGGTTCAAGTCTTCAGGCGCCGGCTCATCCGCATCTGGCATAAAGTTCATTTGCCGGCATTCGAAGCGAATATCGATCTCTGCGATCGCGTCCTAGAGGTCATCCGGGCAGTGTATCCAGAGGCGTGGGCCGAAATCCGGACTATTGAGGCAACGGCGTGGATCGACGTATTTGTTGATGACGAAATGCTCGGTTCGGTGTGGAGAGACGGTCCGAACCTCGGGGTGACACTGTGGCAGAACCATCTGGACTGGCGCGGCCAGTACGTCGAGCCGGTGGAGGTTCCGACGCCGGGCTTTCTTTCGGTGTCCGCGGCTTGCCGAGCTTTACTTGGGTTCGGGGAGAACAAGCCTGTCGTGGTCCAGGGCGGTATGGACCGAGAGCTTCATGATGATCTTAGTCACGTGCAAGATGTCGGTGGTTTGCACCGGATGTCGATAGTCGCGAGATTGCAGGTGCCGGCCGCGTACGCTAGAAGAGAAGAGAGCGATCTCAAAGCATTCGCAGCCGAGCGGCTCGCGCTTGCCTCCCGTCTTGTTCCGGAGTTGGAGTTTCGCCTCGTTACAGGACCCATGCGGGATACGACTGAAGCGTAGCAGTTGTCGTCTGGAGTCTCTTCCTGAGAAATCTTGAATCACACCCGCCGGGCTGCTTCTAGTGCCGGCGGGCTTCTTTCCCCGTCAACCGGACCGGGAAGGTCTGACCTCCTTTACTCAGCCGAAATCGGCAAAAAGGAGAAAATCAGTGAACAGCGATCTCAATGCAGTAGCGGAAACGTTCGGAGCCGGTGGAATAGCCGACGCGATGTTGCGTCTTGAAACTACCTTCGGCCTCGAGCATCCGGTCTTTACCCGTGGCGACCATCAGCGCGAGCTGTCGTCTGGCGACTCGCGTCTCGACGCGTACTGGGAATGGACAGCTCATCAAGTGGAAGCGGATGACATGACTGTCGAAAGGGCAGTATGGCTCGCGACCGTGAAGGAGGGGGATCGAATCTGGTGGGAAGATCCGGACGCCAGCAGTTCGTCTGACTGGTACACGGTGCTTCAGATCAAGAGCGATTCAGGGCGAATTGACTGTTCGGACGTAATCGTGGTGCTCACTACTACTTCAGGGAGCCTAAGCGAGGTTCATCCGCGGGAACTACACAAGCAATCTCCTTGGGCGAGTCTTCCCGAAGTGCCGGCGAGCCGGCACGCCGCGGCATATCGTGCTCTGAAAACGTACTTTTTCGGAAACGATGTCGTGCTCGACGAAATGGACGATGCATGGCGCCGATCGGCTTCCGGGGATGAATGGACTATGTTGGTCGTCGTTCAGACCCCCGGAGATGACGATGGCCCTTCCTCGGAGTCGCTGTCGTTCACCGTTCGGTTTGCCCCTAACGGTCCGGCAGTGGTCGAGGCATTCGCTATCGATTCTGTGGGCACTGTATGGGGACATCAGTCGGGCACCCATCTCCTTCCCCCCCAAAGAAACGCGGTTGAAGGAAGCTAAAACCGAGGCGATGGTGCTACGCGTGAAGGCCCTGGGGCTCCTCCAGCAAGCGGAAGCGGTCGACGCGCTCAAACCTTTTGTGGTCTTGATTGGTCACGGCGATGAAACCACTGCGTGTCTGGCTTGGAATGTAAGCGTCAATCTGAGGCCGTCTTGACGATCAGAACTTGACCTCTGAGAGGCGCTGATTCGCGAGCACGAGATCAAAGTCGGCGGGATTGAAGCTGCCGCCACACCACTCGAGGAAGTGGTCGTGCTCCTCGTGCGTCGGATCGGTGATCGCTCCGAGGAAGTCGGCATATCCTGGCACTCCCCCGACGTCTTCCGGTGGACACGCATTCTGCCCGTCCAGGCACATCGGCCGGCGCATGTCTGGATCAGGCACCAGCGCCTTCTCGACTTTGATCCGATGCTGCCAGTTGTCACCGTAGTCGTAGATATAGGTGAATGACTTCAGCCCGCCGAGCGCCTTCGACAGTGTGACCCGTGCTTCATTGAGCATTGGTGGATCGCTCTGGAATCCGAAGTCATCAGGTTCACCATAGTTGGTTTCGCCGAAGACGAACTCGTGCAGGTGCCCGCCTTCCCAGCCCATGGCCAGTTGCAGCACGACATGCAGCTTGCCCAGCCGGATCGAGCCGGGAACGACGATTCGTCGCCAGATCTCCGGCTTGATGTACTTCAGCTCAACGCGCAGTACGTAATCGGGCACTGGCGCCTTGACCAGGCGCACGGCAGGTTTGCGGGGTTGGACCATCGGATTGATTCTCAGGCGGCTTGCTGTTCGATGTGTGCAGTCGGCATCAGGTGCCACGGCAGCAACTCGTCGATGCGGTTGATGGGATGATCGGCGATGCGCTCAAACACCGTGCGCAGGTAGGCAAACGGCTCGATGCCGTTCAGGCGCGCCGTACCGATCAGGCTATAGATCACCGCCGCGCTTTGGCCACCGCCGTCGGAGCCTGCGAACAGATAATTGCGCCTGCCGAGAACCAGCGGCCTGATCGCGCGCTCTGCCGTATTGTTGTCCACCTCGACGCGCCCGTCTTCGCAATAGCGTGTGAGAGCGTGCCAGTGCCCCAGTGAGTATCTAATCGCCTTCGCCAGCCCCGACTTCGCCGAGACCAGTGACAGCGTGTGTTCGAGCCAGGCCTTCAGCTCAGCGAGCAATGGGGCCGAGCGCTGCTGACGCGCAGACAGGCGCACGTTCGGCGTCTGGCCGCGAACCTCGCGCTCAACAACATACAGCGCCCCGATGCGGTGCAGTGCTTCTTCGGCAATCGGTGAGCTGTCCAGTTTGTATATGTCGTAGAACTTGCGCCGCGCATGGGCCCAGCACCCGGCCTCGATGACCGTGCCGTCACGATACAGCGCGTCATACCCGCTGAAGGCATCTGCCTGCAGGATTCCCGTGTAGCCCGCAAGATGTTCTCGAGGTCGCTCACCTTTGCGATCGGGTGAGTACCTGTACCAGACTGCTGGTGGCGCGCGGCTTCCCGCAGGGCGGTCATCCCGCACATAGGTCCACAGGCGCGCTGTGCGTGTCTTGCCACGCCCCGGCTCCAGCACAGGCACGGGCGTGTCGTCGGTATGAAGCTTGTCTGCGTCGCGCACGTAACGGCCGAGTGCATCAGACAGCGGCTGCAGTAGCGCCGCTGCTTCACGCACCCACGAAGCCAGTGTCGCGCGATCCAGTTCGATGCCGGCGCGGCGATAGATGCCGGCCTGCCGGTACAGCGGCGTATGGTCAGCGTACTTCGCGACGACGACCTGTGCGAGCAGCCCGGCACCCGCCATCGAGCGCGCTATCGGTCGCGAAGGTGCTGGCTCCTGTACCACTGCAGCACAGCGCGGGCAGCTCAGCTTCGGACGTACGTGACGCAGTACCTTGAAGTAGCCGGGTACATAGTCGAGCACCTCCGAGACGTCTTCGCCGAGCGCGCGCATCTGTTTGCCGCATTCCGGGCATCCGCAGCTCGTTGGCGTATGAACAACCGTATCGCGAGGCAAATGGGCAGGGAAGTGCCGCGGTTTGCGGCGCAGCGAATTGAGGTTCGTAGTAGCCGATGTATCCGCAGTCGCGGCATCAGGCACCTTCGCCGGTGCGGCCATATCTGCTTCAGGAACAGGCAGTTCACCGAGCGCGAGCTGCAGCTGGTCCATCAATTCTGTCATGCGCTCCGATGAGCGGCCGTACTGCCATCGCTTCAGCCTCGAGATCTCGGCCAGCAACTGCGCGATGGTCTCGTCACGCGAGGCAACGATGCGCTTGAGGGCGGCGATGTCATCGGGCAGATGGTTGGCAGGCATGCAGCCAGTGTAAATGAAGCCCACGCGCTTGTGGGTTCCCGCACCCGGCGTTACGCGGCGTGCGTCGGCTGCCACGTCCGCTCTGGATGCCGCCAGTCAATCCCCTCGAGCAGCATCGACAGTTGGGCAGCTGACAGATGGACTGTTCCCGAGTCCGCCTGCGGCCACACGAAGCGTCCTCGCTCGAGTCGTTTCGCGTACAGGTTCATGCCGTCGCCGCTCCACCATAAAATCTTGATGAGGTCACCGCGACGCCCACGAAACAGGAAGATGTGCCCCGAGAAAGGATCACGTCCGAGCGCTGACTGCACCAGCGTGGCAAGTCCGTCCATGCCACGGCGCATATCGGTAACGCCCGCTGCCAGCCATACGCGGGTACCGCCTGGCGGCGCAATCATGCTGGCATCAGGCAGCGCAGCACGAGGCGCAACTGCACGGGGTCCACCATGCCCGTGACGCGTACACGGGCACCGTTCAGTTCGATCTCGATGCCCGACGCTGCCGATACGCTCTCGCGATGTGGCTCGACAGGCCGTAGAGCGAGCGATGCCAGTTCTGAAGTTTCGCCGGTCGGTGCATCAGGTAGCGCTACAGGCAGCAACACCGCTGTGCTGTGCGCCACGCCTTCAAACAGGCCCGCCCGCAGTTGCCGACGCCACTTGAACACCATATTGGGATTCAGTCCGTGCGCCTGCGCGAGCTTGGCCACCGAAATACCCGGCTCGCACGCCGCGACGGCAACTTGCCGTCGGTACTCCGGCGTGTAGTTCGGTCGGCCCTTGCGGTTCGACGCTCGCGCATTCCGTGTGTCCAAAGTAGTCCCCATCACTTGAAGTAACGGACATCACTTTGGACACCGGCTGCAGCTCTGTCCATGCGGCCACGAAATGACGCTTACCTTGGAATCACAACGAGCCAAGTCGGAAGGAGGTGGAGGCTCTACTCGGAGGGGAGCTTGGGACGCGTTGCGGTCATCGCGTTCTGGTCGAGTCCAAAGTAACTCTGGAGGAGATCGCAGGCGTTGCGCTGAACGCTCGAATTCCCGACATTCTCAACTCAAAGATATCGCGGGAAGAGAACCGGGTGTCTCCCACCGTTGCGACGTGATCGATAAATGAGTGCCTAGCCCGCCGTTCTCCCAGAAATTGGGAGTGCGACGGGCAGTCGTTTGGACGGCATATCAGGTACTAGCAATCGATTTTAGGAAGTCCCCGCCTTCCTAAGGTCCCAGCGGTAAGGGCGCCCTGTTTGTGCTTGCGCCGGGGTGCGGGCATACTGTCCCGAAATGCAACCCCTTCTTGGAGTTTCTACGTTGTCTGCCGTTAGAAAGCTCATTCAGAGCGAACAAGTACGGTTGGCGTCCATTGGCAGCGGGGTAATTTGATCGTGTCGCCTGGACAGTTTGAATTGAACGAATCTGGTGTCCCGCAGTATCCGAAAGGTGATGCGCGACGCCTGTTTGTCGTGCTGGCCGCTATCGACTATCTCGAGCGCCCGACGATCACGAGTATCGCGGCGTACACCGGCCACAATAAGGGCACGATAGAGGCGGATGTTGCGAAGCTACGCGACCAGTACGGCGTGAAAATTGACCGAGAGGGGCCGGTGTTTGTCCTGCGGTCATGGGGTGACGTGCTGAAGAAGGCGGGGGTCAGAAAGCACTTGATAGGTTAGATTATCTAACCCATAATTGCCTTTATGTTCGGCTCACATTTGCCGATAAAGAAATGAGCGAGGCAACCGTGAACCTGATCCCCTCAACCGAAAGCATCCACCTCGAACGGGTGGCACTTGAGGCTACCTACCAGCGTGAGGCGTCGGAGGGTGTTCCGCACTTCGAGCGTCTTGCGGCAGTTACCGATCCGGTCATAACACCGTTTGTTCGCGCACTCAAGGCGGAGGGCTTTTCGATCAAGGCTCTTCGCAGCGGGTGCGATGTGTTGGGAACGTGCCCAACGTGCCGGGGACGCTATCTCTACACGGCGATCAAGGACGGCGTCGAGTACTCGATTTGCCCCCATTGCCGCGAGGCGGCAGATCGCAAGCGTAGTTGACCCGCGGTTCTCGCAGGCGAGGGGCTACTGCGGCGTTTCGCTGTTCCGAGGGGGATGTGATAAGCCCGCGGATTTAGACGACCAACCGGGCATCGAGCCATACAAGTTAATTGGCCAGTGCTTGCGCCCCTGCTGCAAGCATGAATGGATCTTCAGAGGCGCAAGAAGTGTCAACGGTATCGAGAGGGACGAGGAAAATCATGAGCAACGAGCATCGCGAAGTTGATTTGCGCGACGTGCTGAAACAGCGTGTCGAGGCGGGCGAGCCGATTTACATCAACAGCCAGAGTAATGGGGCGATCGAGTCAATGATCGAGGGAATAGCGAAAGAGACGGGTAAGCCGGTTCGCGTTGTGCAGATGGTGGAGACGGATAGCACGTCGCTTGAGGGCGCTAGCCTCGAATTCGCGGAAGCTGTGCGGGCGAGCTCGAACGTATCGATCCCCCTGAAGCGCTGAGGGGAATCAAACTGGCGCGCGAGCACCCCAGGCGCGGACTGATAGTCAACGGGGACTGCCCGGGGGTTGCAGCACGGGTGTCTAGGCAAGGGGGAAGCCATACGAGTCGAAGGCATTGCTCCTACTTGACCGTAGGCGATCCAGCCGAAACTGAATAGCTCGAGTCGGAAGCATGCTCATATCGCTCGGGACGGCGTTCAGGCGTCTGCAGCGAGCGTGCTTGCGAGCGAGTTGCAAGCCGTAGGTGTTACCTTTGCGGCGTTGGTCGAATCGAGCGCAGGGGGAAGCTCGCCGCTGCAGTTGCGGATGGGCGCGACATTGGACCGGTCTTGAGGAGTTCAATGAGTTCTATGCTGGGCAAACTGCGTACTCGTAACCCCGAGAACAGGAGAGGATCATGGGATTTCGTTGTCCCGCATGCAGCGCCGGTTTTGGCAATGCACGCGACACCTTCAAAGAGCACTTGAAGGCCTGTGAGTCGGGTCGGGCATTGGTGTCCGCGGTACTCAACGTATCGGAAGACGGAGCAGCTCGGATCGCGCTGGGCGTCGAGACGTACGATACAACCCGAGATGGACATCTCGGCTAGGAGAGTCCCATGAAGCGGACTGTTGGATGTCGGGTTGGTGCTTTGCGGCGCCACTTCAACTGCGCGGTCAATCGCGTAGCACCCGCTGCTGCGTTGCTCTCATTCACGAAAAGTTAGGACCATGGCCGAGAATTGGCGCGAGTTTGACGAAGGTGAGGAGTGGTTTGCCGGACGAGCGCTCTGGGTATGGGCACCCTCGTGGACAGAGGCTCGGCTGCTCAATGCAGATCGCGGTGACGACTTCGAGTGGTTTTACGCGAGTGGCCCGAAGCTAGAAGAAGCAAGCTGGGAGTTTCCTACACACTGCTGCGACCCCACGCCACCGGCGCCACCAACAGTCTGAAAGCTGAAAGAGAGGAGAGAGCGGATAGATCATGCGCAAGGGTACTTTACTCACCGCGGAAGTCGTGGCAAACCTTGTTGCTGACTGCCTTGGGGCAGTCAAGGTGCTCTGCATCGTCGGGAGATGTGGCACTGGCAAGACAATGTCGTTGAAGCGTTGGTCGGACGCAGTTTGCGAGGCTGGTACTGTGAGGGTAGCGTACGTTGACAATCACACCCTCCTTGCGGCAAACACGGTGGGGGTCGCGTTCGATGGAAAATTGAAGAGTGCGGCGCCAGGACATTATCCTATGTTCGATCTCGCTGGCGCCGACGTTGTGATCGTCGATGAGCCCCTTCAGAATCGCGAGTTAGTGGCGCGGCTCTTCGCCCATACTGACGTGAATAAAGGCCCGTTCATGCATCGGCTTCTAGTGCTCCCAGTCCAGGAGGAGGGGGCTCTTGATATCCTTGAAATCCCACGCTCCTCGTTGCGTATGTACTTCGTTGAAGGTGTACGTCTCTGATATAGGGCGGATGACGCGCGAGACTGACGCTCAGGCGCCGGCGGCTTAAAAGGTCGTTGATTTAGGGCGCGTCCGTGAACCCGACGTATGGACGCTCGATCTGCCCAACGCCTTGTCTGCGCTGTATCGATGGACGTCATTGGAGCATTCGGCGGATGTTCCACTCGAGCGACGTGGCCTGCCTCCTGCTCGGTCGCACGAGTGAAGGAAAACGATGCGAGAAATGATGCTAACTATGGCCGTCCAACGGTCTCAGCGTTGGATGGATGCATGCGCGAATCTTGTCGATGGCGTCGCATTCCAGACGACGTTGCGCGCACGTGTGGTCGTCGCGCTTCACCATCTCTGCATTGAACACCACCTCGCGGGGCACGTGTTGGTCGAAAACGACGTGCGAGGGTCGGCTTTCGCTTTGTACCGACCGCAATTCGAAGCGTACGTCCGCGCTAACTGGTATCTCGAGTGTGCAAGCGAGGGAGACCTTGAGAAATTTGTTGAGGGCGAGGAGCCGCCGAGGATGCCCCAGCTTACGGCTGATCTCGCGGTAGCGCTTGGACAAGCGGGTGAAATTATAGGCAGTGTCAAGGCTCAAGCATGGCGATCGATGTGCGCTTTCACCCACGGGGGTGCAGTACAAGTAAAGGCGCGTGCGATCAAGGATGAGATTCGACAAAGCTTCACGGACGAGCACACGAGCAAACTGATCGACTCGATGGCGATGCTTTCGTATCTAGGCGCACTGGGGATCGCAAAGGTTGCTGACGACGGTGAGCTGGCGCAACGACTTTACGAGCGACACCAGGTGATTTATTCGGTGCTGTACGGTAGCCGGAGTTGACTGGAAAACGGAGTGGGGTATGGGACGACTCTACGCAGACGGCAAATCAAAGGCGTTGGTGACCGTAGTCGCCGAAACGTGGGCGGCGGACGAGACAGTTCGGGACTGGCTAGAAGTTGATTGGCTGGTCAACGAACACTGCGACACGCTGGTAATTGAAGGGCATGTCGACCTTTCAGCGGCGGCGGAGGCGATGCGGCGCGAAAGCAGCGGCGTTGTCTTTCCGACACCGCGCCACGCGTGGATGAGGTACATGAAGGCGCCAGACGGCGAGCTTGACGATGGCGCAGGTCGTTTCGGCTGGCGCGGGGAGTGCCGACGAGTTGACCGAGGCGCTGAGGCGGTGACTATATCCGTTCGGAACACCTGAGAAGATCAAGGAAAAATTGGATGAGCAACGATCAGAATCTGGTGTTCAGGGTCGCAGGGCAAGGACCGACGTGGAACGTACTCAACGGCGAAGGTGACATCGGTCATTCAGTGATCCTGGGCAGCACGAGGAGGGGCAAAAGCGCCCTGCTGCAAGCCGAAGCGTACCGGCTCGGTATCTCCTACGAGGAACTGGAGCGCCGTCTTGAACCGACCGCCGAACAGACGGAGATCGCACGAATGAAACAGGAAGAGAAGGATCGTCGCGAGGCTGCGCGGTTGGACGCCGTTCGGAAAGCCTATTGGGACAACACTGACAAATCGGATCCGGACTTGTCGCCGTTGATCAGCGCGCTGGATGGGCTCGTAGCTCATCCGACCGTGGAGCAGCAGCGCATCCTTTTCATGATGTTGCCCGCCGATGTCTTCGGGCAGGGTGTCTCGTGGGGATTCTCCGATACAGAGGTGCGCGGCCGAATCTACGAGTTCGTGACCGAGAACCGCGACGCTGTAGCGGCGGCGGTGTCGGCTCGCTAAGGCCGAAGTATTTATGGCCCATCGATATCAAGTGTTCACGCATCGCGGAGCGGAAAAGCCGAATATTTCCGCGCCGTGGTACTGGGCTGCGTCCCTGTATTCGACGTTCTTCTGTAGCAACGGTGATTACTGTTGCATCGTGGACGCCAAGCGCAACGCGCCGGTGATGGAATGGGGCCGTGCAGTGAACTTCGATACGCGGTCAGAAACGTAGGAAGGTTCGGTCGAGGACTATCTGCGGCCCATAGTTTAGATGGCCGAGTAACGAAAACGCTGGCCGGTGCCGGCGCCGAGGAAGATGCCACTGGGCGCAGCCGGCCTCTGTTCGTTCGAAGGGGGCCGCACGGAAGGCCGCTTCGTGCGCTGGATCGTCGGCGAGTAGCTGGGGAAGATAAGCCGCAGGCACGAGCCGCGGCCAACGGTACGCCGCAAGGTCGATCGGAACTGGCCTTGGAACTGAAAGGAAGAGCAATGGACAGCCCCAACCTCGTTATCGAGCCGACAACGGAGCGGAGTCAGCAACCCTATTGGCCGGGTACTTGGGTAACGATTGTCGAGTTGGAGTTCCAGCACATCATCATTGATTCGAACGCCGTAGGCGACGTATCACGGCTAGGGCCGAGCCCCGACCAACTGCACGAGGGGCTGAACACATCAGTGACGGTCGTCACTAGCAACGGGTTCCTTCTGTGGATGCCGGAGGGCTCCGTCGTACATGGGGATTGGTCCACCGATCAGCAGGTATTCACTCGGCGCGACGGCAAGGGGAATTTGGCATTGTCTGATGTGCGCGCCTGGTCCGCTTTGCCGCAGCCTATAGCCGATGCTTAGCAAGGGAAACCCGCTCCATGACGGAAGAACAGCAGGGTTGCGACGAATTCGTTTCGTTTTCCTCAGATGCGTATAACGCGGGATTTTGTCTCAAGCTGTACATTGACGGCGGCATTCGCTCGAGCGCAGCCCTAGTGTCGCTGAATAAGGCGCTCGACAGGCCGTTCGGCCAGGTTCCGCTAGCCGTCCGAGCTTTAACCTTCGCCTTGCATCAGGACGGGTACCCCGTGGAATGGAGCGTCCGGGGCAATTCGTGGCTTCCGGTCAGCGAGCCTAAGTTCGAGGCCATGGCGCAATATCGCGTGTTGCCCAAACCTGGTATGCCCGAGGCACCTGTAACCGAACTGGATGCGGACGGCTTCTAAGAAGCCGTGGTCCGTTTGCTACTCACCGGCAGTCAATCGTGTTCGAAACGCTCTAGCTTATGCCATCGTCCGATGCAGCAGACTGGTGGCGGCAGAGTTCATCAGGGACGCCTCCTGGATTGATCTTGCGAGCTCCCGGGAGGACGGCGCGCGGTCGAGCCGATGCCGGCAGGCGGACGCGCCCAGTTTTGGTCCACATTCAACTGCAGTCTTCCCATCTGATCGCGTCTCCTCGTATCCACGACACGTTTAATTTGATCTTCTACCTTCGATAGCGACGGGGGAGACAAGCAAATCCAGTCGCGCGATGAGGAATCCATACTCCACACATCTGATGTAACGGCGAGTCGTTTGGTAACTGGACCTGCACGCCGACTCTTGCCTTGATCCAGTGTGTCTACCGAAAGCCACTCTTCGTTTGCGAGTTGCGTGCCAGGAAGGGTGCATTCGCCGTTCAGTTGGCCAAATATTGACCTCCCTGCTTCCGGTTCGAGCAACTGGCAGGCTTGGAGCACCGAGCCCGAATTTCTTGTGGCGACGAATCTACATTGTAGATGCATTGGCGTTGACAAGTCGGATGGGTGGTATCTATAATGTAGACACATTTGGAGCGACGTCATGGAACTCAAGATTAGGAAATGGGGTAACAGTGCGGCGGTCCGGTTACCCGCGGTGTTGCTCGAGCAAATGAATGCAAGCGTGGGCGGTTCTCTCATTGCGGACCTCCGATCCGACGGTGTCCTGTTGACCCTTGCTCGCCCGAAATATTCACTTGAAGAATTGGTTGCTCAGTGCGACGCAAAGGCACCCTTTCCGGAAGATCTTGCGGTGTGGAGCGAGGTGAAGCCGATGGGGCGTGAAGCATGCTGAAGCGAGGTAAGTTTGATCGCGCCGACATCGTGCGGGTGAACCTGACTGCGCCGAGTACTGGCGAGCAAGAAGAGGACTACCGCTTTGCTCTCGTGCTGTCGCCCGCGCCGCTAAATTCGTTGGGCCTGGCGCTAGTGGCGCCGATAAGCCAGGGCGACGAGTACGCTCGTTATGCCGGGTTCGCCGTGCAGGTTTCGGATCCGGACAGGGCGGTCTGCGGTGTCGCGCTGGTGAACTTGGTACGGATGCTCGATCTGGATGCGCGCGGCGCCCGAAAAGTCGGACAGGCCGCTTCGGAACAAGTCGCAGATGCGCTAGCGCGCCTGCAAACAATCATTGCGTAGAAAGGGCTCTATGGAAATCCAGGTCAATCTCTTCGATCCGCCGTCCGGGAAGGTCCGTGGTGTCGTGACGGCATTGGTTTCGATCAAGAGCAAGAACGTGCGAGTGGCACATGCGACGCTGTTGACAGACGCTCAGGCCGATATCCAAGTTTCGGTGCCTAAGCGCCTTAATCTCGCCCAAACCGAAGCGGTGACTGCAGTGCTTGCCGAATTTGCTGCGCGGGTTCGCTCTCTCGAGCCGGTCGATGGCCCTGCGCACGTCTAGGCGGGGGCGTCGATGACGACGAACGAACTCAGCGACTACGATCAGAAGATTCTGGTTGTGCTTGATACCGTTGGCGGCTATACGACGTCGGACGTTGGGGATCGCGTGTGGCCGGAGTTCGGCGTAAACCGGCGAACTGCTTCTGCAGCGGTTCGCTCGCGGCTGCTGGATCTTGAGGCTAAGGGTTTCGTTAAGCGCCTCGACGACGAGAAGCCCGTGTGCTGGGTGAAAGTAGAACAACATCAGCAATGAGCACGGTGTCGACATGGTGTGGTCATGAGGTGAGCCGCACGCCGTGCCGCCCCAGGAAAAAATGGTGAGCCGATCGGGTAGCACTCGTAGTGCAGTTGAATTCCTGATCCCCGGTTGAACCAAAACCGAGTAACGAATATGACAACCGATACGCAAAAAATCCTCGACCGCCAAGTGTACGAGTGGACGAAGGAACTGAAGGACCTAGCGAGCAAAATCGCTGCTGCGAAGGGAATGCCCGCAGCCATTGTGTTGATCACGCCGAAGGATGAGGGCTACTCGGACGTCGTTCCCGAGCTGATCGCCGAAGACGCGTTGCGAGTTCATACGTACGGCTGGACGCAGGGCTTCGAGTTCGAAATCCTCAACCAGACCGACTAGGAGCGATTCGATGGAAGAGAAGCTTTGGACTGTAGCACGCTTCCCCAGCGGTGACTGGACGTACGGCGGCAAGAAGACGGATCCGGCCTATAGCGAGTGCGAGATCTATCAAATTTCGGCGGTAACGCCGAAGGACGCGGTCAAGAAAGCACAGGCGCAGAGAAGAAAGGACGTCAAGCGCGCGAAGGCGAACGAGGCGGAGAGCACTGAGAATGCTCAGTCAAGTTAAGGCGGTGGTTGACCGAGAGCGCCCGGGGCGATTGGCCGAGGACACTGCACGTGCAATTGTCCGGAATCGCTTTCCGGCCGCCGAGTCGTCCTACACCGGTGACGGTGCGGTTGTCTTCGATGCGGTAACCGGCCGCCCGTTGGGTTCCGCTGTCGCCGGCGACTGGGCAGTTGAGTTTGCATGGCTGAACGCGGCTGAGTCGATAGCAGGTGCATAGGAGGGCAAGTTGTGACCCTGACACTGAGCAAGGTTGCCGGCAGCGAAAGGTCGGCACACCAACTTGTTAAAGCCGGCGATACCACGATCGGCGAGATTTGGCGGGAGCAGGTCAACGTCGTAGTGAGCAAGCTCACCGAGCCGCGCCGGATGGGAACGAAGTGGCGGTGGTTTGCGAAGCTCACGGGAAGTGCCGAAACGCTCGGGCGTGGAACCCGCGCCGCCTATCTGCTCGGCCCGGGCTATAAGTCGAAGAACGAGGCTTTGTCGGCCCTTGACAATAGGGCTGGAAACTCGAAATAGGAAGGGAAAGTGGCAAGAACCAACGACGAGCTGAAAGCTCTCATTCGTCCGCTCACCCAAGCGCGTTATGAAGTGGACACGCACTGGGGAATGCTCGACAAGACTCTCGAAGATATGGGTCAGGACTACGGTCTCGATCTGTCTCCGGACTTTCAGCGAGGGCACGTTTGGACGGGGGAGCAGCAACGACACTACATCGAGAACGTCATGCGCGGCGCGGTCCCGACGAGTGGTCTGACGATCCAATTCAACTGCCCGACCTTTGAATCGCTGTTGGTGAAATCCGATGGGGATCTTCCCGCCGGTTTCCAGGTGATGGATGGTCTGCAACGTCTGACGGCTGTCAGGGAGTTCTTGGCCGGCAACGTTCGCCCTTTCGGGCTAACACTCGCTGACCTCGAGGGGACATCGTTCACGCCGCGGGGAATGACGTATCGGCTTCGGTTTGCGACCTTCTGTTTCCAGTACAAACTCGACGTCCTGGATCACTACTTGGCATTGAATCTGGGCGGGACACCCCATAGCGCCGAGGAAATCGAGCGTGTAGTAGCGATGCGAGACGAGCTCATTCGCACTGGTGCGCCGAGTTCGCGCTAAACAGAGAGCCACCGACTATGGACGGGACGTCGCCGGCAATCTTGTCGGCGGATGAATGTGGAGGTTTGGGATGATCTTCGACACGATGAAGCGAGAGCTGCGTGAGCTGTATGACCATGTGAAAGAAACGACCGCATGGGAGACGACAATCGCGTGCGGGAAGGTGAAGCTGGAAGACGTACCAGTTGCTGCCCGTCAGGAGCATCATCGACGTCTCGAACGCATGATCGAGCTTCAGGCGAAGTACGGCTTGTGATGAATCAGGATCAACAAGAGATGACAAGTCTCCATTGCATCGAGGTGTCTGCGGAGGGCGATCGGGTGTGGGTCAACGGGCACGACGGTTCATGCATCGGCCGATTCAGCAAGCGGTTCGGAATCGATGTGCATCGTACTGTTGCCGAGCAGATCGAGGGCGCGGATCAATGTCTGTATTGCACGCATGAGCCCGCCGGTATCGCAGAGTGGGAAGACTTTCGCGAAGCAATGCGTCGCCATCATGGAATTGATGTGCCGGCGAATTCAATTGCCTTTTGAGGCAGGGGAAAGGGGCGATGGGGTTTTGCCTCGATGTTTCGGCGAGAGCGAGAGTGGAGCGCTTTCGGCGGAGCCGTGGACGGTGCGCAGTCCGGTCGCTTAACAACTGAAGCATTCCTTGGAGGTCTGGGCCAACGCTACAACGGTTTCGGCATGGGCCGGGGATCCGAGTGATGCTCGGCATTGCAACCGTGCCTCGACTGGGGGCGACAAGTCTGCGTAGTTCGGGTGCCGTCAAAGGTTTCGGAGCCAGTGAGAGTAACTGGATCATCGACATCTTGTTTCAACCGCGCCCGTAGTAGCGCACCGACGCATACTTTGCCACATGGTCGCTGTGCGCCGGCGAAAAGCGCTAGATTGTGGATACCCGCAACCTGAGATTACGAAAGAGACATGAGTGAAATCCTGACTGACGAAGAACGTGCGGCAATTCGAGCGGTTGCTGCGAAGGACAAGACGCAGCTTGACGCGGCGCGGGCCGCGTTCGATCGCGCAGCGTCAGTCCACGGAGCAGACGCCTGCGTGGAGCTGCAATTCATGGCTGAAGTGCTTGCTCCAGTGCCCGATCTGGTATTGCGATCGCGGTATCGGGAGGCCGTTTTGAAACAACAGGGCTGATCAAGGAGCCTTGCGATGATTCACTGGACCGACGCTCCAAACGGCTCTGCCGGACACATCGGCGAAGCCCTGATTGTGCAGATCCGGCGGCTTGCGATTGGTGGCTGGTCTGCAGGTTGGCGCAATGGGATGAAATGGGACGTATCCGATCAGACGACGCAGATTGCCGAGCAGTCGTCGCGGCACTTTAGGTCCCTCGCCGCCGCGAAAGGTGCGGTCAGAGATCATTTGTTGGCCAGTGGTGTCATCGTAGCGGAGGAACGCGCTACGCCGCCCGTGCTAGGGCGTTGGCGGGAGGTGAACGTTCTTCTCCAGGAGGCCGCGAAGGTGACTTGGACAGCTCCCGGCAGGACTGGAATCCGTACGTGGATCGGCTGCGTTTCGGGGCATCCTGTGGCAACGATCAAGCGACAGCCTGGCCACGTTGGTTCAGCATGTACCGCATGGATAGACGGATGGGTCTGGATCGTTCCGGAGGTGGGCAATCCGTCGCGTCTGATCGACAGCGTTGCCCGTGGTTTCGAATCGGTGCCCGCGGCAAAGAAGGCTATCAACGGTGCTATTAAGGCACATCCGCTCAAACGGTAGGGTGCTTCGTGCGGAGCAACTGTTCACATCCGGCCGATCGGCGCCCGTGGCCATCGGTCGCTTGCCGAGCTCTAGCACCGCCTGACCGCAGGGTGTCGCTGTACGGGCGGGTGTACGGCCTGAGGGAGTGGTGCCAGCCGGCGACCAGGCGGCTTGTTGCCTTGAGCGGGGTTCCATTTTTGTTCGCGGCTCAGCGGTAGGCGAAGAGTGCGAACTGGTGCGAGGTTAGAAAACATGTACCAGATTGACCGTGCCGATACTCGAGATCGTGTCGTCGAATTCCTGAACACCATCGGGATCCCGACACGGTACGTTGCGGGCGCACGCGGATTCATCGAGGGGTGCCGCATCGATCGCGGGACACTAGCCGTCGATCCGGCTTGCCGTGTCTCAGGGTTACTTCATGAGGCTGGGCATCTTTCCATCACACCGCCGATATTCCGGCCGCTGATGGACGGAAACATCACATCTGGGCAAAGAGAAATGTTGCGAGTTTTGGGAGAAATCAACCTGCATCCTGATGACTCGTTGTATCGCGCGGTGATCCAATGCTCGGACCCTGAGGCAACAGCTTGGGCATGGGCAGCAGGGCGCCATCTCGGCTTGCCTGGGGAGGAGATCATCCGCGCCGATGAATACGACGGTGAAGGGGAATCGATCCGTGTCTCGCTCCAGGTAGGTGCATATATTGGTATCCACGGACTCGCCCATGCTGGGTTTTGCTCCGTTCGGTCACGGCCTGGCGTTGTCGCATGGCCGAGCTTGAAATTCTGGACGCAGTGTGCCGAGATGCCGGACTTCAACGTATCGCTGTAGATCGGCAGTTGCAACGGTCCCTGCAGCCGATTGCTTCAGGCCTTTGTGGAGCGAATGGGCGGGACTACACTAACGGCGGTCCCTTGTTTTTGCGAATGGGCCGCGCTGAGCAGATAGAGCTAAGGGAAAGCGGGATGAGTCTCACAGCAACGCAACAAGAGCAAGTGAAGAAGGCCTTTCCGGAGTGTCACGAGGAAATGGCAAGGTACCTCGCGGACGGGGCGAAGGTAGTCATCGGGCGGCAGACCGACGTCTCGGAAGTCCCGCCGTTCGCGATCACCGTCTCCGGCACCGACTTCTGGATCGACTGCTGTAACACCGAGGCCGAGGCAGTGCATTTGTGTGAGTCTTTGGGGCTTACGGTGGTGTAGCGCCAGGCGAGCCAACGTAGGTGCCGCGGCGACGTGTAACGCGGCGCCGACAGGGTGCGCGCCGTACTGAAACAGGAAAATCGCTGGGGACCACCGGTGCAACTCAAACGAAAGAAACCGAACTTCATCCCGCTAGCGCTGCTTGCCGGTGCTGCGCTGTGCATCTATGGCTTTGCGCAGTACATGAACTATCGAGAGGGCCAGCCCGTCGAACGCGCCGAGCCTACCAAGTACTGGAACTGCATTCTCGAGAAGCTTCCTGGTACTCAGAGCGATGTTATCGCGTACCAGTCGGTCAACATGTGTTTCTCTCAGTTTGGAGGGGGTCAGGACGTTGGACCTCGAGACAAGGTTGGCGGCCTGTTCTCTGTCCCACGTGCCGGAGAGTGCATCGAACGGTTCGGAAAGCAGACGGGAAGCTACGTGGCAGCGCAACTGATCGTTGCGGCATGCAACCAGCTGTACGTTCAATAGAAAGTACGTTAGTGAGGAATACATGCATCAAACCGTTCAACTTCCAACGCTTCGGTCGACGGTGGCCTCGCTGGTCAGCTGCCTCGGGATTTGGCTCGTCTTTAACCTGATCTGCGTCGTTGCGGGTCTCCATCCGTCGAGAAGTTTCCACGCGCTCGTTGTCGCGCAGTTGACGGTCGCTTTTGTTGCGAATGCCTATGACGTGCGGATCTTCCAGAGCGTCAGGGCCTTCGCGGCGATTGTTGCCGCAGGGGTCGCAGCAGCCTTGATCGCCGAGTTGATCGTCACGCTGTAAGTCGGGCTCTGTTGAGAGTATGGGGAAGACTATGCATCCGGCACCCGCCTTGGTCGGGCTATTGATTGAAGCGTATGGGCCATGCAAGGGATTTGCAGACTCCTGTAGGACAGCGACTTGGAATCCTGCAGCTGGGCATGCTCCAAGGGGATTCTGTGGTGCAACTGGAGAGCTTGGCGAGGTGCGGCTTGTGCTCGTTTGCGCGGAACCAGGCGACCCGCATCCGTCGGAGTGTCACGAAACGGGCGATTCGGCGGCGGAGCGGTTCAACTCGGTAAACAGCTATGCGTGGTCATGTTTTTCGGCAGGTAAGGACCAGTTCCACCGGAACGTCCGCAGTCTTCTGAACCTCTGCTGGCCCGGCCTTACGTTTGATGAGCAAATGCGAAAGACGTGGATTACCGACTCAGTGCTGTGTTCTGCCGCGCGTGAGTGTGGCCCGGTCCCGCGGGAGATGGAGAAGGGATGTGCAACTAGGTTTTTGATCCCGCAGCTTAGCCAGTTTCCGCGCGCAACCATCGTTGCACTTGGGCGGAAAGCAGAAGGGCGCCTGAGTCGTGCCGGTGTTAGAAATTTCGAATCGGCATACTCGGTCGCACCTCCTGGATGCAACCAGGCTGCGGCACGGCTATCGTGGGAGCGAGTCGCAGAAGTAGTTCGAGCACGGACCGCGCAGGGATAGTCGGCGTAAGGGCAGGCATCGTTTCTACCTTGGACAAAGACGTGAATGAACTTCGAATCGGCAGTCAAGTAGATTGCTACCGTTGGCAGATGGCGCACCTCGAAGAAGGGAGCGTTTATCCAGGGCACCCGTTGGTGCTAGCTACGATCGTAATGTTTGCCTTCGACGACTTTGAATCTGCCGACGAGGCGACGGAGCACGGCTGGTGTCGTGCGTTGGCAGATAGCAGGATTCCAGGTGCCGGCGATCACGTCGGCGCTGCGATGCGCGTGCTCCGGCATGGCCGGGCCGGGTGGGACGCCGACGCTATGGTCGCGGAAGCGCATCGATATTGGGACCGGGGGCAGGCGGGCGGTCACGACAAGAACGTTGCCCAGGGGCGGGCTCAAGCCGAGAAAATCGAGGAGGTGTTTCGAAGGATGGTCGCGACCTGGCTTGACCGTCGGGCCGCTCCTGCGTGACTGGATATGGAATTCGTGCGTGGCCGGGGAGCAACGTGACGTAATTCAGGCGATCAATTTTGGGAATGTGTCGTACGAACCTAAATGGTGAAGCGATGAAGCTGACAACACTCGAGTATCGGCTGACCGTGACCGCGGAAGGCACTCCGCTCGCGATTCTAGACTCCCGGTTGGGTAGCGGTCACGACCTGTCACCGAGCGATCTCCGGGCGATCGCCGCAGCATTGGTGGAGGTCGCCGATGAAGCCGAACACGTGAAGCTGGGCCGCGGCGAGTTATGGAAATCGGGAGTAAAGGAGCTTCGATAAGAGGCGCAGGATAGTATGGTGCACACTTTGACGCTTGACGAGCGAATCTACTTTCGCGATCGCCTTCGGGCTGCCAGATACGCTGCGCTCGCCGATGCAGAGGGTTTTGGCTCAATCTGCTTCGCGGTCGAGGCGCTGGGTGTCCATCTGTCGAACCGAGAAGAGGCCTTGAACAAATACCTCGCCTTGATTCGACCAATCGCTGAGCGATCGATCATTCTTTCGGAGCTGCCCAGGCATTTTCCTGGACTGTTCTCGACCTTCGATGTGCTCTACCGATCGATGCAGGCGGCGCGAAACGACGCAATGCATTCAGGTGTATATGCGAGACACCTCACGGTATCAGCAATTGAACTTTGTATTGGTCTCGAGGAGGCAATCATGCAGGACAACGGGCCCGCTCGCACGAAGGTGTGTGACTTTATGGTCCGCGGCGTGGTTTCAGTGCAACCGTGGCAACCTGTTGCGCACGCGCGCCAGATGATGCTGATGCACTCTTTTACCTACCTTCCCGTTAAGGTGGACGGCGTGTGGATGCTCGTGCCGGAAGTCTCGATGGCGAAGTACTTGCGACGGGGAGGTGACGCTCGAAAGGCGGCGCTGGCGGTCTCAATCGCGGACGCTTGGCATAGAGGTGAGAACAAGCTGGAATTGAAGCCGGCTAAGGTGGTCGATGCAGAAGACGACGTGGATGGATTGCTGGCGGATGCAAATCCCGATGTCGCAAGTCTGTGGCTCGTATCGGACGGACACGATGACCTTACCGGCGTCCTTTCGCCCTTCGAGCTGATGTAAGTTTGCTAAAGCAATGGTTGGCTCACATTCGTACTGCGGTGGATTGTGGACGAGGATAGGCTCAACAGGGGGGCGCAAGGGGGATAGTGAGCAATGAAGCAACCAGGCGTGATTCCAGGGGCCGGCCAGGGGCGGTCGGTGACAGTAGATCACGCGATCGAAGCGATGACGTGCAGCGCGACCGCGACCCGCGCGAGCAAAGATGTGGAGAAGTGGGCCGCCGCCGCGGAGCATCACGCATCAATGTCCGGCCGGGAGGACTTTCGACGGTAGCGCAACGCGCCGCCGCCGCGGTCCGCATTTATCCGCAGCTCGAAAATGCCTGGTGCAAGGGGCATCCCGACGTAGAGGTCAGAGCGTTGCTCGACGATCTCGGCCGACCAGCGTTCCCACCTGCGTGAACGTCATGGGGTCGAGGGACATCTGCGGTCAGATCCCCAACGGGAATGGGAAATATTGCGGTCTGTGCGGTCGCGTCGGACGCTTGTGAAAGTGGATAGCTCTCAGCGTGGGAGGGCCGGGCATCGGGGCCATGGTAAGTGCGGTGCGCTCCGCGGCCGCTGACGAGTCAGGCGTGTGGTATAGTCATTTCCGGCCGTTCGATCGGCAGTCAAATCTAGTGGCGCATGCCGCCAGTCAATTTCTGCATCTGCTCCGTTGGGCATCGTAGTCCAACAGGGCGCCAAACTCCCCCATTTTTTCAACAGCCGATTTCCAGGCACCGGGGAGAATTCATGAAGAGAATTTACGAAGTCTGTATCCGCTGGCACCAGACCGACGGGGAACAAGGCTCGTTCACTGATTCCGTCGAGATACTGTCTCAAGATGAGGCAGTGCGCTTCATCGCGAGGAAGATGGCCACCATGTCCTGCGGTTGCGGCGCAAACGCGACCGAAGAAGAGATTCGCGAGTTCGTCGACGAGGCGGAGGAGCGGGTTGAATATGTGGTTGAACTGAGCGCACGTGCGTCTCGAGATCTGCAGGCGGTTCTCGGGGACGAGTTCGCGGGGCAGCAGCTTGACCCCAAAGCTCTTATTGAACTCATCAAGGAACATCGGGAGCGCGTGACGAAGCCGATCGCCGCGCAGGTGGCTGCGTGAAGCTTGCGTTGCGAGCGTTCGGTGGGTTTGCAACGGAAGTAATTGACGGCAGGCCTGATCGATTCGAGCGCATTGAGATCGAGGGCGTACGGGACGTTGGCGATTGCTGTGAGGTCGACAGCACATCGCCCGAGTACTTCTCCGTCTACCTACGTTACGGGGCGCACAGCGACGACGTAGGGGCGCAATGCGTCGGCGATTTCGAGTCTCACGCGGAAGCCGGGGAGTACGCGATTTCCCTTGCACGTGAGTATGACTGGAAGATCCACGACCGAGCTCAGGTCGCTGGGTAACCTATGAACGCACCTGATTCGCCTTCGACGGCGAGTCAGGTGTCGCTCTGGCTATCAATGATGCCCAGAGCCGTTTGACGCTCCTTCACACAAGCCTGCTACAGGCATCAGGAGCGAACATGCAACCGCTGTCGCGGGGCGGCGTAAAGGAGCCGGGGATGGGCGGCGTAATGGCGCCAGCAGAACCGGGGGTAAAACGCGGATTCGAACGGTTTCAAGGTTGCGGTTTTTTGCCGTTTTTGGCAACTGCATTTTGAGGGGGATCTGGCATCGGTTTCGGGGTGCGGTAACTGTCGCCCTCGAGGACGAGCCGGTAGGCGCCGTGGCGTAGTCGGTCGAGTGTGGCGGTGCCGAGGATGCGGTTGTCGGGGAACGCGGCGCCCCATTCACCGAAGTCGAGATTCGACGTCAGGATGGTCGCCGCGTGCTCGTAGCGGGCCGCGACGAGATCGTGGAAGTCCTCGTCCTGCGGGGTACGTAGCGGTTTGAGCGCGAAGTCATCGACGATCAGCAGCGGCACCCGGGCGTACTGCTGGAACTTGCGGTCATAGGCGCCGGTGGCGCGCGCGGCGTTCAATCGCTTGAGCAGCTCGGTCTGCGAGATGAACAGCACATCGCGGCCTTGGCGGGCGGCGCAGTGGCCCAGCGCCTGGGCCAAGTGGCTTTTGCCGGTGCCGGTTGGACCGGCGATCAGGATCGCGACCTTCTCGTCGAGATACCGGCCTGTCGCGAGATCATGAACGTGTGAGCGGTTCAACGTAGGCAGCCGGTCGAAGTCGAACGTCTCGAGCGTCTTGCCCATCGCGAAGCCGGCGCGCAGCAGACGGGTGCCGAGCTTCTTGTGTTCGCGACGGGCAACCTCGTCGTGCAGCAGCATGGCAAGGAACTCGGTATAGGCGAGCTGCCCGTCGATCGCCTGACGGTTGCGCTGCTCAAGCGAGTCGAGGATGCCGGACAGGCGCAGCTGTTTGAGGATGGAATTCAATTCGGGACTCGGGTTCATGGTGTCAGTGGATCAGCAGGGATTGGAGATCACGGCCGAAGCGGCCGCCGTTCTGGTAAGCGCCAGTCGGGGCCGACGCGGGACGCGGCACCGGTTCGCTGTCCAGGCCTTTGTCGAGGATGCCCTTGATGGTGCTGTACTTCGCGCTGCTGAACGCGAGCGCACGCTCGCAGGCTGCTTCCAGCCTCTGATCGCCGACTTTCTGTCGCAGCCGGATGATCCCCTGCGCGCCGCGCAGGTTGACGAGCACCTTGTCGTTGAACAGCGCGAGGATCACGCCGTGGCACGACGGCCCGATCTCCTTCGCGCGCGCCAGACACCACTGCGGATCGTGCTCGAGCCAGGCCTGCGCTTCGGGCGGCTGGTGATCTCGCACCGTGTGGCGACCGCCGGCCCGCTGCCGCGGATGGGTTGCGACGAGTTCATGCCGATGGAACAGCTGGATGACCGTATCGGTCGCCTTCAGCCAGAGCGACTTGCCGACGAGCGTGAACGGTGCAGAGTACAGCGCGTGCTTGTAGACGACGTGGCCGTCGCGATGGACCGCCACCTCCTTCCAGACCGACAGTACCGGCGGCACGTCCGGCAATGCAGCGAGCAACGGGCGCTCGACGCCGAAGCGCGTCAGCGGCCGTTCGTGGACGGTGCCGTGGATACGAGTGCCGGCCTGCTGCATCACCCATTCGCGCAGTTGCCGGTTGGCGTCGGCCAGATCCCGGAACTCGCGCAGCGGCACGAAGGACTTCTTGACGTATTTGACGCCCGATTCGACGACGCCCTTCTTCTGGGGATCGTGCGGCGGACAGGCGTCGATCCGGAATCCATATCCCTCGGCAAGCGCGGCGTACGAGCGTTGCACCGCCGGCTCGTATCGACACGCCCGGATGATCGCGCACTTCGCGTTATCGATGATGACCCGGTCGGGACAGCCGCCGAACCATTCGAAGGCGCGCCGGTGGCTGGCGAGCCACGTCTCGACGGTCTGGTCCAGCACGATCTCGGCATACTGGTGGCGCGACCAGCACAACGTCATCACGAAGATCCACGTCCGGACCGCAATGCCCTCGACCGTCAGCACGGGTCCCGCGCCGAAGTCGACCTGCGCGGCGTCGGCCGGTGCGAAGTCGAGGATCGTTGTGGTGGCCACGCTGCGCTCGGCAGCCAGATGGCGCAGCATGCGCTTCACGGCACAATAGCTGCCGGCGTAGCCATGATTGCGTTGAAGGGCGGCATGGATCGTGGTGCCCTGAACGCCGGCGGCAAGCCATTCGCGGACCTGTTCGCGATATGGCTCAACCGTCGACACACAGGTGTGCGGCAGGTGCGGCGTGCGCCCGAAGACACCCGCGATCGTAGCGTCGTCCGGCAGCGGCTGCACCGGATCCAGCCAACTACGCGCTTCAGCCTCGCGGCGCACGGTCGTCAGCTTCTTGCGCCCCATCAAACCGCCGCGCGCGATGTCGCGGTCAGAATCGCCTTGCCGCATGCGGACAAGGACTTGGCGGTATTCAAACAATTCGAACCTCCTGTTGGCCATGGACGCTCCGTTCAAAAAGAACGGAGCGTACCGACTCGGAAAGTTCGAACCGCGTTCTCGCCCTGATGCTGCTGGCGCCTATGCGCCGCCCCTAACGTGGCGCCATTACGCCGCCCTTGGACTGGCGCCTATGTGCCGCCCCTCAAGTGGCGCCCTTATGCCGACCCCGCATTGGCTCCATAGCGCCGCCCCGTGACAACCGCAAAATAACGACGACAACCGGACCACCTCGGTACCAATCATCCCACTCAGCTTCTTTCCTTACCCAGTTACTGTCGTGTCGATGACGACCAGCGGCGGGAATCGTCTGGAGGCAACCGGTCTGCTCTTTGAGACCAGCGAGGTCGTCATTCGTTACCCATTCAAGGATTCGTCGGGAGAGACTCTGATGGATCGGTCTGACTTGAAACTGCTCGATATCAAGGCGATCGTCCTGCCGAACGGCGAGGTGATGGAGAGCGACGACTGGACGATGATCGACTCCCCCCCATCCTTCGACCGTCGCCTGATGGCGTCATTCAGTATGTTGGCGGAGGCGCAGTTTTCCTACGGGGAGGGTGAGGGCGAAAACCTCTTCGAGCAAGCCGTTCAGGCTCAGGCGAACACGCAGCGATTGAGCGGTCTGCCGTACGCATATCTCTTGAGCCAAATCGGGGCCGAGCGAGCGGGAATCGATTGGCGTGACGGCTCGAGCGACCACGTGCAGGTGATCCCAAACGAGCGACGCTTTCTGGCGGTCTGGACTGGGGTATTTCGCGACCCTGGCTCTAGGACGGTAGGCGGTAGCTTCTTTACGCTTACCGCCGGGTACGATCACGAGGAACTTGCTAGTATCGACGCCCTTGCTGTCGGACAGACTTGGCAAAGTGACACCTACGGCCTGCATCACACTGTTACACGCGTTGCCGACGCCGATTGAACCGAAATTTGAGTACTCTTGTCGCGCCGCCATCATGGGGGCGCGGCACCAAAATCTGAAGCGGTTCAGCTGGTCACGTAGACCTGCTGAGCGCAAGGCTCACTCCTTTTCCAACAGCCCAACCGGGCAGACAAGGAGTAAAGATGAAGAGTAACTTTGCATACGATGTTTCCCAGTGCCTTCGGCATGCAGTCGAACGGGTGAAGATCGCGAATGCGGAGGGTGATCCGATACTCTCCGCGTGGCTGCCGGATGCGCTGGCATTACTGGAAAGGGCGCCCAAACCTACGCAGGACGGGACGAAAACGGTCTACTGCGTCGCGATCGAAGGTGGCTCTTTCGGCGGCGTGGATTGGTATCACGACGCCGCGAACCGCTCGGATAAGCATCTCGATGCGTATTTCGGGGAAGTTGAACGCCCGTTTCGGTGAAGTCGAACAGGCCAGGAGGGAGGTGCTGCGTTGTGCTTAGATTGTACTGCAGGTGTTCGAGATCAGGCTACTTTTTGATCAGGTGCGTTCTTCTTGCGCATCGAGTCGCCCTTCAATGCAAGCTTGTGAGCCTGATGGACGAGGCGGTCGAGGATTGCGTCGGCGAGAGTCGGGTCTTGCAGCCAGGCGTGCCAGTGTTCAAGGGGCAATTGCGATGTGATGATCGTGGATCGCGTGCCGACGCGATCGTCGAGCACTTCGAGCAAGTCGTTGCGCGCGCCCTGGTCGACGTCCTGCAGTCCCCAGTCGTCGAGCAACAGGACGTCCATCTTGGCGAGCTGCGCGAGCCGACGTGTGAAGCTGCCGTCGCCATGGGCGATCTTCAATTCCTCGAACAGCCGGGCGACGCGCACGTACAGCACGGAGAATCCCTGTCGGCAGGCCTGCTGGCCGAAGGCGCAGGCGACCCATGTTTTTCCGGCGCCAGTCGGCCCTGTCAGGATGAGGTTCTGTGCATTGCGGATCCAGTCACAGCCGGCGAGCGTAGCGACGATACCCTTGTCGAGCCCACGGCTCTGCCGGTACTCGATGTCCTCAACGCAGGCCTGGGGATTCTTGAGCTTCGCAGACTTGAGCAATCGCTCGAGCCGCCGGGTATCGCGCCAGGCGATCTCACGATCCACGACCATGCCGAAGCGTTCCTCGAACGACAGGCTCGTGCTGGCCGTCAGCGCCGCCTGTTCCTCGAACGCGCGAGCCATGCCGTCCAGCTTGAGGGCCTTGAGCTGGGAGAGGGTTTGCTGCATCAACATCGCGACCTCCTTGGGTCAGTGGTAATACTTGGGCCCTCGCACGTTCTCGTGCAGGGGCGACTGCCATTCGGTGGCCCCGCTTTGTGGCAGTGGATGCTTGTCGGCGCCGGTTTGCAGGATGGTGCGCACGGACCGCTGGGTCGGCGCGCCAATCACGAGTGCGCGCTGACACGCCGCTTCCAGCCGCTCCTTGCCGTACTTGCGCGACAGCGACAGCAGACCCAGGCAGGCCCGGTATCCCATTTCCGGGTGCGGACGGTTCGTCAGCAAATGCCTGACGATCGCCTCAGCGCTGACGCCGATCGATGTACCCCAGTGCAGCAGCCGGCTCGGGGTCCATTCCATGTGGGCGCGGTAAGCCGCAGGCATATG